>OISK01000023.1_pt1 | contig 36488 bp, 36 predicted proteins | sample 1586521 | NCBI WGS metagenome assembly OISK01 (sample SAMN02675046, study PRJEB24791) | human gut metagenome, SKBSTL021 | isolation source: stool | host: Homo sapiens | place: USA
TGAGGGCACTAGTCCCATCTATATATAGGATATACGAATAAAGTCTTATTAATAATTTAATTAAGTTTAGGATTTACATAGGAATACTAAAATTTTCTTTAGGGAAGATGGGAAGTATTTCTTATAGGGATTATTACATCAATTATCTTCTTTATTATTGGTGTTATTTTTATATTACTTATTGATGGATTTGCTTATTTGGTAGGTAGTTAATTTAGTATTAGTATATAATCCTCCTTTTCTAAGAAATTTTTCTCAGAAAAAGAGGATTTTTTTATTGTAGTGTCGAAATGTATTAGCAAAGCCGTAATTTGCCAGTAAGGAGGCGATTCCAATGAAAGAGTACAGTAGTGATAAAATTAGAAACGTTGCTGTTGTTTCCCACGATGGTGCGGGTAAAACAGCTCTTGTTGAATCCTTGTTGTTAACTTCTGGTGCGGTTGATTTCGTAGGTAAAGGTCAAGATAATAAACATATTATGGACTTTGAACCGGAAGAAATTAAACGTAATGTAACTATTCAATTGGGCATGGCGCCATGTGAGTGGCATGACCATAAGGTTAACTTCATAGACACTCCAGGCTATAACGAATTCCATGGCGAAGTTCGTGCCGCTTTGCGTGCTTGTGATGGCATGTTGATGGTGCTATCCTCCACATCTGGTGTAGAAACTGACACAGTTCGCGCATGGGATTATGCAGTTGAATTACAAATGCCTCGCATGGCATTTATCAATAAAATGGATGTCGATGGTGCTGATTTCTTTGGCACTATTGAAAGAATGCGGGAGTTATTTGGCAAAGGCATTATGCCATTGCAGATTCCTATCGGTGAAGGTGCCGATTTTGAAGGCGTTGTAGACGTAGCGAAAATGACTGCGTTTACTTATAAGGACGGCCAACCAACAGAGGTCGCTGTACCAGCTCACCTTATCGAAAAGGCTCAAGAAATTCGGGAAATGACCGTAGAAGCCGCGGCTGAAGGTAGCGATGAGTTGTTGGAAAAATATTTAGAAGGCGAAGAATTATCCTTAGAGGAAATCCGCCAAGGCTTGCGTGAAGGGATGATTAGTGGCCGTGTGTGCCCAATCATGTGTGGCAGTGCCACATCTCGTATTGGCTTAGATCAAGTATTGGATCGGATGATCCGTTACATGCCGGATGCAACTAAAAAAGTGATGACCGCAACTGATGCGGAAACCGGCGAACAATGTGTTGTACATGTAGATAAACCATTAACTGCATTCGTATTTAAAACATTGTTAGACCCATTCGCAGGCAAACAAAGCTTTGTACGTATCTTCTCTGGTGAACTGAAAGAAGGCGATCGCCTTTATGATGTAAACCAAGGTGTAGAAGAAAAATGGGGCAAGATGGTTACCCTTATCGGGAAGCAACAAATCCCTGTATCTGCTGCTAAAGCTGGCGATATCGTAGTGATACCGAAATTGGCCAATGCTAAGACCGGCGATACATTAACGGCTCCTGACTTTAAAGTGACATACGATGCTATTCGTTTCCCTCAACCTCTATACACTGTGGCTATGGAGCCAGTGAAAAAAGGTGAGGAGGAAAAATTAGCTAGTGCTGTTCTTAAAGTGGCGGAAGAAGATCCTACTTGCGTAGTAGTGAAAAATGCTGAAGCTCGCCAATTACAAATCGATTGTATGGGTGAAGTACATCTCGAGCATATCCTTAACAAAATGGACCGTAAATACGGCGTACAAGCTAAACTTGTGGCTCCATATATTCCATACCGCGAAACCATTAAAGGCTCTGCTGAAACCGAGTCTAAGTATAAGAAACAAAGTGGCGGTCATGGTCAATATGGTCACGTTAAGATTCAAGTGGATCCATTATATGATGGTAGCGAATTTGCATTCGTAGACAAAATTTTTGGTGGTGCTGTACCTAAACAATACATACCAGCAGTGGAAAAGGGTGCCAAAGAAACCCTAGATAAAGGCCTAATTGCAGGATATCCTATGATTGGCGTGCAAGTGACACTCTTGGATGGATCTTACCACAGTGTAGACTCCTCAGAGTTAGCATTTAAAGTAGCTACGTCACAGGCTATCAAGGATGTGATTCCTAAGGCGAAACCAGTCCTATTAGAACCAATCTATGAAGTTAACGTGTTTGCACCAGATGCTTTCATGGGTGACATCATGGGCGATTTAAATAGTCGTCGAGGTCGTGTATTAGGCATGGAACAAAGTGAAAGAACTGGTATATCTGTTGTTAAAGCACAAGTACCGTTGGCAGAAATGTCAGATTATGTTACTGTTTTGCGCTCTATGACACAAGGACAAGGCGTATTTAATCGTCAGTTCTATAGTTATGAAGAGGTTCCTCATAAGCAAGCCGATGAGATTATCGCTGCTTTTAAGGAAAAAGAGTAATATAAAATTGTCCACGTAGTTAATTCTAATATGAATTAACATGTAAGTAACAACTACATATACAATTTCATAGACAACTTCATATGTATAACAGTCTTGACGTAAGTCATAAAACTGAATAGTATTTTACGGACCCTCCATATATGTAGCGTATGGAGGGTTTGTGTTTATATAATCCTATGTGGAAGCTAAGCTTTTTATGTGCTACGATAGAGGTATAAAGATCGTATTACTATTGTATTTTAGTATAGTATGTCTATGCAGTATGGTTCCTATAGAAAGGATATAGTTATGTTTTTCTCCAGTATACATGCAGATTATACAAAAATGGGCTATCCCGCAGCCATCATTCGAGCTCTTGATTTCTTAAAAAACACTGATTTACAAGCATTGCCAGGAGGTCGTCATGCTATCGAAGGTGATATGATGTATGCCAATGTGGATGATGTGGAAACAAAATTGTTTGAAACTACAAAACCAGAATCTCATAAAAATTATATAGATATACAGTTTATGGTAAAGGGTGAAGAGAATATGGGCTTTTTTGTAGATCGTGGTCGTGTAAAACCGATTGAATCTTATCCTGAACGAGATTGCTATTTCTATCCTAATGAATCTGTCGATGAAGGACACATCCACTGTCCAGAAGGGTATTATACGGTATTTTTCCCATCGGATATTCATCGTCCTCTTTTAGCCGTTGACGATAAGCCTATAAAAATTCGTAAGGTTGTTGTAAAGGTGCATGTGTCTCTATTAGGTGAGTAACATGATGAAACGATATGAAATTATCGGTATTATATTAACATTATTAGGCGCCACCTTATGGGGCGTGTCAGGCACATCTGTTCAGTTCATTGGCAATTTTCGTAATATGAACCTGGAATGGCTATTGACGATGCGTCTTATTACGGCAGGACTGTTAACCGTTCTATATGGATGGATTCGTCAAGGCAATGCTATTTTTAATGTATTCCGTAATTGGCGAGATACATTAGGCCTCATAATATTCGGCGTATTTGGTATGGCCCTGTGCCAATACACGTATTTCCGCTCCATCGTCATCGCCGGTGCGGGCATTGCGACGGTATTGCAGTATTTGGCGCCATCTATGATTATCATTTATTTGCTGATGCGTTATGGCAAACGGCCTTCTACAGGAGAAATCATTTCAGTTATCCTTGCTTTAGTAGGTACTATTTGCTTGATGGGAAATAATGGTTTTTCTTTTGAAAGCTTCCGCAGTGATGTATTATTCTGGGGCTTATTATCTGCCGTGGGCGTAGCCGTATATAGTGTTTCCCCAGTACGATTATTAGCTACCTATGGGACAATTCCTATTGTAGGCTTTGGTATGCTCCTCAGTGGTCTTGTGGCAGCGGCGCTTTTCCAGCAACCTCATTCGTATGCGACGTGGGATGTATGGACTGTGGTAGGCTGTTTTAATGTAGTTTTTCTTGGCACCATCGTGTCCTTTAATGCGTACCTTGAAGGGGTTAAACGCATTGGTGCGGTTCCAGGATCGATTTTGTCATCGATTGAGCCGATTTCAGCAGCCTTCTTTGGATGGGCTTTGTTAGGTAATCAATTTAACTGGGTTGGTATCTTAGGGATGGCCATGATTATTGCTACAGTTATCATCATTGCCTTAGAAAAACGAGGTCAATCATCTTAATGATAAACTCTTTGTAATAGTAATCAATCCTTATGCGGAGGTTGTATGGAAGAAAAACAGTGGATAGGCATGGGCCTTGCCATTATGGGGGCACTATTTTGGGGGCTTTCAGGTACATCGGTGCAATTCCTCGAAAATGCAAAGCATTTAAATGTAGAGTGGCTGTTAGAAGTACGGTTACTTTTAGCAGGTTTATTAACAATTCTACTCTCCTATATACAGGATGGGATACGCATTTTTGATATATTTAAAAATCCAAAAGACTTTGGTAAACTCCTCATATTCGGTTTATTGGGCATTGCATTAGCACAGTACTCGTACTTTAAAGCTATCGCTATTTCAGGTGTAGGCGTGGCTACTGTATTACAATATGTAGCACCGACGTTGCTCATTATTTATTTATTCTTACGATATTTTAAAAAGCCATCCTTACCAGAATTATACTGTGTGGCCCTCGCTATGATTGGTACGGTGTGTATTATCATGCAAAAGGGGCTAAATCTATCTGCATTTAATGGGGATGCTTTGTTTTGGGGCCTCATTTCTGCGGCGAGTATTTGTGTTTACACATTGGAACCTATTGAACTCTTAAAAAAATACAGTACATCATCCATCGTTGGCTTTGGGATGTTTATATCCGGTATTTTGGCGTGTATCGTATTCCGTCAAGTGGCATCAGAAGCTATTTGGGATGGTATGACTTGGGTTGGATTGTTTACGATTATCATACTTGGTACAGTTGTATCCTTTAATGCGTATATCGAAGGTGTGCGCCGTATCGGTGCCGTACAAGGATCGATTCTTTCATCATTAGAACCAATCTCGGCCGCATTATTTGGATGGGCTCTTTTAGGCAATGAATTCACCTTGGTGGGCATCTTTGGTATGATTTGTATCATTGCTACAGTGTTCATCATTGCCTGGGATAGACAACGACAAATTAAGAGAGAAGTATTAGAGAAATTGAATAAGAAAGAAGTAATATAAGCATAGAAAAACACATATGCTCGATAGTTAAGTATCGTGACATATGTGTTTTGTTGTTATAGCGGTAATATATTATATTTTTTCTAGTATTAATTCAAATAAATTCTCTAGTTTTTGTAAGTCTCCATATACCGTACCATCCATATAGGTATTATATATGATATCATCATCGGAAACACGGATTTGTGCTCGGTACCCTTTTGATATAGCCAATACTCGAATTACTTCACGTTGCGTTCGACCATTCCCTTCTCTGAAAGGGTGGAAGAAGTTTAGAGAATCTAAAATTTTAGCCAGTGAGCGAATAATACATTCTTTTGTGTTAGCCTTTTGATGATATGTATTGAGTAAATCATTTATGTATTCCTCGGCAGAGTTAAATGATTGAATCGACATAAAAGGATTTCCGCTTTTAGAGATATTAACTCTTCTGTATTGGCCTGCCCAAGAATAAACGTCTTGAAAAAGATATTTATGAATTTTTTGTATATCATCAGTGGAATATACTAAAATCGGCTGTATGTATAAATCTGTAAGCCGCTTTGATACATGTAGATGCTCATTATTTTTAGCTGAGTTAGGGTCTAGAATATTTTGTTTATTTATTAAAACCGTTGAGTTTTCATAGATATAGAGATTATCTAAATCTATATATTGGTAACCTTCGTATTGGTTTTTAGCCAAATTGTAGTTCCTTTCTTCTATTTACAACATAGTTTTTTAATTCTAGAACAGATTCAGTAGTAGGTATAAAGTCCTCAATCATAGATGAACCTATGGCATACCAAACTGCATCAAAGTCTTCAAAGTTGTCAAATTGTACATCTAAAATAGTGAGTTTTTCTTTGCTTACATTTAATGTCATAGGAACCTCCTTTATTATTACTATTATATCATAGTCAGTCTTTTAATTCTGTGTATATCTATCATTTGGTTGACTATTTACATATCTATTCCTATAGTAAATGTATATGAACAGATAATAAGATATATGATGTTATTCAGTATATGAGGCTACAGATGATACAAAAAGAACGTTTACAAAAAGATTTTGATGCTATGGCACAATTCACTGGACTTGGGGAAGGTATTAATCGCCTTGCTTTCACCGATGCAGATTGGGAAGGGCGTCAATATATTATAGATTGCATGAATGATGCGGGCCTTGATGTAGAGATAGATGGATTTGGTAATATTATCGGTTATAAGATTGGTACAAATCCTGATTTACCAGTTGTAATGGTTGGATCTCATACAGATAGTGTACCCAATGGCGGTAACTATGATGGTGTAGCTGGTGTTTTATCAGCTATTGAGGTGGTACGCAGCATAATAGATGATGGTTTTGAACATGAACATACTATTGCTGCAGTAGATTTTATGTGTGAAGAGTCTAGTCGATTTGGCGCTGCCACATTGGGGAGTAAGGCTATGCGCGGCAAATTGACATTAAATGATTTACACCGATTAGTCGATAAACAAGGCATATCCTTATACGATTCGTTGAAAGATCGTAAATTGTATCCCGATGCTATTGAAAGTATGGCATATAATCGGCCTGTAAAAGCTTTTATAGAAATGCACATTGAACAAGGTAAAGTGTTGGAACATGAACAGAAACAGATTGGTATTGTATCTGGCATTGCCGCACCTGAACGATTCTATGTGACCATTCGTGGTAATGCAGATCATAGCGGTGCCACGCCGATGAATTTGCGCCATGATGCATTGTGTGGAGCCTCAAAAATTATCCTCGGTATTGAAGAGGTGACATCGATGCAAGAGGAACCGCCTGTGGTAGGTACCGTCGGTATTGCTGAAGTTGTGCCAGGTGCTATGAATGTGATTCCTGGTTCTGTAAAGCTCGGTGTAGATATTCGAAGTATTTCAAAGGTGGCTCGAGATTCTGTCGTATTTCTCATAAAAGAGTTAATTGATGTTATTGCAGAAAAACGGGGACTATCTTATACAATTGAGCATATTTCAAAGGAAAGCCCAGTGTCGATGCACTCTTCTATGATTGAGGAAATTAAAAGAGCGGCTAAATCCTTAAATATAGAATATATCACTATGCCAAGTGGAGCCGGTCATGATGCGATGCATTGGACAGACGTTGCGCCTACAGGTATGATATTTATTCCTTGTCGTGATGGCATCAGTCATAATCCTGCAGAGTTTGCTGCTATGGATGACATAGTAGCAGGAGCGGAAGTATTAGAAAATGTCATAAAGAATATAAGTCTAGTTAGCAATACATTAGATTAATATAAAAACCTTCAGCCATGATGATAGATGTATGGGGAACATCTATTACCATAGGTTGAAGGTTTTTGTTATAGTATTTTATTTTAGTTTAAAGGCAATCCATAGGGCACTTAGGATGAATAATCCACCACTTACCCAGAATAGTGTAGTAAAGCCTAGTAGAGCCATAAGACTAGAACCGCCGATGGCACCAAGGAAATAGCCAAAGAACAAACAAGATTGATTGTAGGAGAAAATCTGTCCCGTAAATTCTCTAGGTGTTTTGGACGATAGATATGTATTTAATGCAGGAAGCATACCGCCTAAACCAAAGCCTTGTAGGAATCTAATGAATGCAAGTTGGTAGACATCTGTAACATAAGCTTGAGGAATATTGAATAAACCTACATAGATAAGCGATACTACGAGCACCTTTCGTGGCCCTACTTTATCGACGAGTTTTCCAAGAGGTGAACTACTCATCAATTGGGCAATCCCCATAGCAGAGAATACGGCGCCTGCAATAAATGCTAAATTTTCAGTATTGCTTGGCACAATGCCCTTAATATATACAGAAATAACAGGCTGTAAGGACATGATGCAGATAGCATAGATAAAGGAGGCCACACATAGTGCTACGATACTACTAAATTCAGGAATTTGATCCTTTAATTTACTAATAGACAGTTTTTCTATATTAGGTTTTGGCACATAATTTTCATGGATGAATGCCGTGGCTAATACACCGGCTAAGCCCATGAGGATGCCGACGATAATAAAATCATTGCGAATGCCCACAGTATCTGCTATGTATCCACCTAATAAAGGCCCAATGAGCGATCCTGCTAGGTTGGCCGATGCCAATAGACCTAAAGCCCAGCCAGTCCGTTCAATTGGTGATTCTGAGGCTATTAATGTAATGCTTGATGAGTAAAAACCACTGACTAAACCTTGGATTAATCGAATGAGAACAACCCCTTCTGGTGTTGTTTGAAAGGCGATTAATACATTACAGAGAGCCATACCAAAGCTAGATCGTATTAATGTAATTTTGCGCCCTTTTCTATCGGCAAGACGACCCCAAAATGGAGCAGCCAAGCAAACAATAAGAAATGTAATCCCTGTAGCCAAACCAGACCATAAGGACATACCTTCCGGAGTATTGACACCCAAATCATGAAAATAGAGGGGCAGAATTGGACCCAATTGGCTAACCCCAAAGGATGTACAGAATACACAGACTAAACTGATGTATACCGTTCGTTTCCACGTTTCCAAAATATTCCTCCTTTCTTAGTCTTAGTACGTTCTTAATAAAATAATACTCTCTCCTTCGCATAATAATCAGTAGAAGCTGACAACATATGTAATTTCAGTATACTATTTATAAATAGAGGAAAACAATATAAATAATTTGATGTACCATGAATTAGGGCCTAGTATATTCCATTTTAAGTATTCATATTAAAATAGATAGAAAACTTGGTATGATAGAACAATAAAAGGGGCAGATATGGAAACTGTTAATTTTGATATGATAATTGCAGTCTCAGTTATGCTAGTTCTTAATTGTAGAGGTTATTATAAGTGTGTTATGGGCAAGCAACTCTCTGAGTGTGAAGTAGTTAGGAGAAAATTATTTTGATATGGTTACATAATGAAATTTCGCTATTTAAACAAAATATAGAAATGCTGCGAGTGAATCAAAGGGTAAGCAGACTAGCATATTTGTGGGGTGTACTTGGTTTAATAGTTAGTAAATTTTTTGCTTATCTTATATTTGGTCTATTGGTAGTGCTTATTCAAGGTAGTTCACTGCAAGATAGTCAGTATTTGTCTTATATTTATTTTGGATGTCTACAGATTATACATGTAATTGCAACTATTTTTTTACTTAAACGTAGACTGAATGATTGTGGTTCATCTTTGTGGTATATGATCTTAGTTCCCATAGCATACCTAAGTTTGTGGGTGTATTGGGGAATGAGTTTCAGTTGGGAATCTATCTCCAAAACATTTATCAATGCAAGCTTTTATTGGGACGGATTTTTCTGGGAGTATTTTGTCTTAGCTTGTTTTGCCTTACCTCTTAGTGTGCCAGATTCAAATGAATATGGCTTAGATGAAGGGCGGGATAGATATAATAACTTTATTATTGCTTACGATAGAAGCTCCACCGTTAGTGAAGATAAAGATATTGGTAGATTCGACTATGTGTGTGGTTGTATATGGGATGTTTTATTTGCTAAGCCATTTGATATCAAGGGCAGGGCTCCCATATCAGCTTTTGGGGTTGGTCTCATAGGAACTCGTCTTTTCATGGACGTCATTATGTATATGACTATAGCCGTAGTATCGTTAATTGTTCAGCTAGGTATACCTCTTTATATTCCACATTGGGGTTTTATGATTATCCAAATATGGCCAGCTATAGCAATGATTACATTAGGTATCCGTAGACTTCATGATTCCCTATTAAGCGGGTTATGGATTATTGGCCTTTTTATTCCGTATATCAATATCTTTGTCAGTTATCATCTATTGTTTAAAAAATCTTGGCATATTGAAAGTTAAGAAATCTCCTTGACTTTTATTCTATAGAAACATTATAATCAGATTATAATTTTATACTCGCCTGAAAGAAACTGATGAGGTGGAGATAAAAATAGGAAATGCACTCACAGAGAGCGGGATTAGCTGAGAACCCGTAGTACGCAGCTTATTAAATGGACCACCGAGGGCGCATGGAACAGAATGAACCTTCATTCCTAGTATGGTGCGACGTCACACGAGCGTTAGTCGTGAGGGATATGTTAGTATCCTGCGAAAGGGGAATGCGTTGCATTCAAACAAGGTGGTACCGCGATTTATAGTATAATACAATCGTGTGGAAGACTTTTATAGTTTGGTTGAGGAGAAATCGGATTCATTTAGTAATAGGATTTCTGATTTGACTATTCCAATGGATGATGTTGTTTCACCTGGGCCACCTACTTCGGAATCTATAGCATTACGACCACCATTGAAAACACAAATCTATGAAAAGGATGGAATTATTACAGATAAACATAAATGATAGGTTAGATTATATATGAAGAAGAACGTTTTAAATCTGTTAAATGATTTTAGAATGAGATGGATTGGTGCAGGTCTATTTATGATTGTTGCAATTGCTGCAGCTTATGAAAAAAGCAACTATACCTTTTCTTTATCGTTGTTAGGTTATTTATTTCCGGCTTATATTTTTTGCATACCCGTATTATGGCCGGTATACAGACGACGAAAGATTTACTATTTTATTTATAAAAAGGCTTATAAACGTTATCAGTCGAAATGGAAAGTTTATCTTTATTTTCTATTGGGCCTTCATGGTAAGTTGTTAGGTATTGATATCATCCCTAGAAGCAAAATAAAATGGACATTTATTTTTTCTGCATATGTTATAGGGGTTATTTGGCTGTTACAGAGTAATTTGCCATCCTTGATAAAGGTGATATTAATATTGGTAGCTTCATATAAATTTATTCGCACTATTAATTCATAAGAATATAGTTAGGAGATATTTTATGGACACATCTATCATTATCATCAAAGTTCATGCTAAGAGCAACAATCTAAAATTAAAATTCCTTGACTTTCATTCTATAGAAACATTATAATCAGATTATAATTTTATACTCGCCTGAAATAAACCGATGAGGTGGAGATAAAAATAGGAAATGCACTCACAGAGAGCGGGATTAGCTGAGAACCCGTAGTACGCAGCTTATTAAATGGACCACCGAGGGCGCATGGAACAGAATGAACCTTCATTCCTAGTATGGTGCGACGTCACACGAGCGTTAGTCGTGAGGGATATGTTAGTATCCTGCGAAAGGGGAATGCATTGCATTCAAACAAGGTGGTACCGCGATTTATAGCACATACAATCAAATTGTAATAATAGAACTATAAACTCGTCCTTGACGTTATATTGTCATGGGCGAGTTTTTTTATTGGCAAACGCCAGATGGAGGTTCTCATGATTTTTCCTAGTTTAGACCGTGTGAAAGCTATCGCACCGGGCTACGATATCGTACCTGTATATATGGAAATTTTATCCGACGTACGCACACCGATTAGCGTGTTGAAAGCGTTAAAACAAGTGAGCAGTCATACGTACTTGCTTGAAAGTGCGGATAATAGTAATCATTGGGGCCGTTACTCCTTCTTGGGCTATGATCCTAAGATTGAGCTATTCTGCAAAAACCATAAAATGACTATTAAAGACGGCACTACGCGCACCTTTGAATGCTCTGACCCAGCTGCAGAGATTCGCAATATTTTGAGCCAATATAAAAGCCCTCGCTTAGAAGAGTTGCCAACCTTCACAGGCGGCTTTGTAGGTTACTTTGCTTGCGAATACATTCGCTACATCGAGCCAACATTGGACTTCCCAACACCAGATGATGACTCTGCTATGGTAAATGATGTTGACCTTATGCTTTTTGATAAGGTTATCGCTTTCGACCATTATAAAAATAAAATCTACTTGATTGCTAACATCAGCACAAACGATTTGGAACGCAACTACAACAAGGCTGAGCTTGAGTTAAAAGCATTAGCTGATCTTGTTATAAACGGCAAAGAGGCGAATGTACCAAAAGGCGTTCTTAAAACAGAGTTTACCTCTGAGTTCACAAAGGATGAGTTTGAAGCCGTTGTTAAAAAGACACAGCACTACATCAAGGAAGGGGATATCTTCCAATGTGTTGTATCTAACCGCCGCGAAGCTGAGTTCGATGGTAGCTTGTTAAATGCGTACCGCGTATTGCGTACGTTGAACCCATCTCCATATATGTTCTACCTATCTGGTGGCGATGTAGAGCTTACTGGTGCTTCTCCAGAAACATTGGTGAAATTGACAGATGGCAAGATGTACACATTCCCAATTGCGGGCACTATGCGACGCGGTAAAACGGAAGCGGAGGACCTTGCCATAGAGGAAAAACTCATCAACGACGAAAAAGAATTGGCTGAACATAATATGCTTGTTGACCTTGGTCGTAACGATTTGGGTAAAATTGCTAAATTTGGCTCTGTAAAAGTTGAGGCGTTACATATGTTGCAACGTTTCTCTCACGTAATTCATATTACATCTACTGTAAGCGGTGACATTCAAGACGGTAAAGATGCACTGGATGCCATCGGTGCTACATTGCCAGCAGGCACATTATCTGGGGCGCCTAAAATCCGTGCTATCGAGATTTTACATGAGCTTGAAAAAAGTCCACGCGGCGTATACGGCGGTGCTGTAGGCTACATCGATTTCTCCGGTAACATGGACGTATGTATCGGTATTCGCATGGCTATGAATAAAGGCGGTAAGGTTTATGTTCGCGCTGGTGCTGGTATCGTTCGCGATAGCATACCTGCTAGTGAATACAATGAAACATTGATCAAAGGCCAATCCATGATTTCCGCAATTACAGATGCACAGGAGGTAGAATAATGGTACTCCTTATAGATAATTACGATAGCTTCTCCTTCAATTTATACCAATTAGTAGGTTCTATCGATCCAGATATTAAAGTCATCCGCAGTGATGAATTAACAGTTGAAGAAATCCGCGCTTTAAAACCAGACTATGTGATACTTTCACCAGGACCTGGCAGACCAGCTGATGCGGGCGTATACGAAGACCTATTGCGCGAATGCAAAGGTGAATTTCCAATTCTCGGCGTATGCCTTGGTCACCAAGCCATTGGCGAAGTATTCGGCGGCACCGTTTCTTACGCAAAAAAAGTTATGCACGGCAAACAAAGCGTAGCTAAGCAAGTACACCCATCTAAAATTCTCAAAGGTATACCAGAACAATTTGAAGTAGCACGATACCACTCCTTGGCAATCATTGACGAAACCATGCCAAGCGAACTCATCGTTACATCCATTACAGATGACGGCGAAGTAATGAGCGTAGAACACAAAGACTACCCAATCTACGGCGTGCAATTCCATCCGGAATCTATCATGACACCAAATGGGGAACAAATGATTCGCAATTTCTTAAGTCGTTAATGTGTCGGACGATAGGGGCACCCAAGCCGGCACGCTACTGCGCTTCGCGGAGCCCGAAGTCGTTTGGGTCCCCCTATCGTCCTATCATCGTAGGCCTTTAGAAATATACGAATCATTTGTTTCCCTAAACGCAAAAGGAAGAAAACGGCACCGCCGTTTTCCTTCCCAGCGCCGCAGAAACATTTTTAAATATTTAATTGTTGTCCATTTTGATGGCGGTTCTAGCAGGTAGTAGGGCATATAGATGACTAAATGTCGTAGCGTAATTGTGGATTCACAGGGTTCTAGTCCCGACTTTGGCCCTGCGAAGGCCGCAGGCCGAAGTCAAACTCGGCCGGTGGAGGGAATAGGTCCCTGTGAATCCACAAGCGATATGAATGAGAGTCTATGCCCTATTACCGTTGAACAGAAGCAAAATGAACAACAAGTAAGGAGTTATAAATGATCCAAGAAGCATTATATAAAGTAACCCATGGTCAAGATTTATCTTATGATCTTGCTAAAGATACAATGAATAAAATTATGAGCGGAGACGTAGCTGAGGTTCCTATGGCTGGTTTCTTGTGCGCTCTTGCAGCGAAAGGTCCTACTGTAGATGAGGTTACAGCATTTGCAGAGGTAATGCGTGAGAAGGCTGGTTCTGTGCCTCATGAGCAAACAGTAGTTGAAATCGTAGGTACTGGTGGCGACGAAGCTAATACATTTAACATTTCTACTACATCTGGCTTTATCATTTCTGCTGCAGGTATTCCTGTAGCGAAACATGGTAACCGAAGTGTATCTAGTAAATGTGGTGCTGCCGACTTGATTGAAGCATTAGGCGCTAAATTAGAGCTTAATGGTGAACAAAACGAGGCAGTTCTCAACAAAGCCAATATGTGCTTCATGTTTGCTCCTGTATACCACCAAGCTATGAAATATGCAGGCCCTGTACGTAAAGCGTTAGGCGTTCGGACTGTATTCAACATCCTTGGACCATTGGCGAACCCAGCAGGCGCTACGGTTGAGTTGATGGGCGTTTACGATAAATCTTTGGTAGAACCATTGGCTCATGTATTGGCTAACCTTGGTGTGAAACGCGGTGCTGTGGTACACGGCTTCGATGGCCTTGATGAAATTACGGCTACCAACAAAACGTACGTATGCGAAATTAATAATGGTACTTTCACAAGCTACGAATTCGATCCTAAGGACTATGGTTTCGAATACGCTGATAAAACTGAGCTTGAAGGTGGCGATGCTACGGTAAATGCTGAGATTACTCGCTGCGTTCTCAGTGGTGAGCAAGGCGGTAAACGCACAGCCGTTCTTCTTAACGCAGGCATGGCGATTTATCTTGCAAAAGAGGGCCTTACATTGGCAGAGGGCATTGAAGAGGCAAAACATATGATCGATTCTGGCAAGGCTTTTGCTACAATGGAACAATTTGTGAAAGCAACACAAGAGGTATAACCATTGATTTTAGATAAGATTGTAGAGGCTACCAAAGTTCGAGTGGCCAAAGAAAAAGAGGTGGAAACGCCTGAGGCTGTGAAAGCAGCAGCCTTGGCATTACCATCTGATACAGGATTTCCTTTTGAAGCAGCTCTTCGTCAGCAAGACTTTAACTTTATTTGTGAAGTAAAGAAGGCGTCCCCTTCAAAAGGAATTATCGCTGAACATTTTCCATATTTAGATATCGCCAAAGAATATGAAGTAGCTGGGGCAGCAGCCATCTCTGTATTGACTGAGCCAGACTTCTTTAAAGGTGACAAAAAATATTTACAAGAAATCGCTAGCACCGTAAAAATTCCTGTCCTCCGCAAGGACTTCATCATCGATGAATACCAAATCTACCAAGCAAAGGTATGGGGCGCTAGTGCCATTCTTTTGATTTGTGCATGCCTCGATGTGCCTATATTGACTAAATTCCGTGAGTTAGCCGACTCTCTTGGCTTGTCCTCCTTAGTAGAGGCTCACGACGAACAGGAAGTACAAATGGCCATCGATTGTGGTGCCCGCATTATTGGTGTTAACAATCGTAATTTGAAAGACTTTACCGTAGATGTACAAAATAGTGTGCGTTTACGCAATCTCGTTCAAGACGATGTGATCTTCGTATCTGAAAGCGGCTTAGAAACGCCTGAGGACATTCAAGTATTGCGCGATAATAATATCGGCGTAGCCTTGATGGGGGAAACCTTTATGCGCTCTCCTAACAAGATTGAGAAGTTAGCCTATCTCTATGGACCGACTTACTACACACCGAAGGTTAAGATGTGTGGTATCTCCAAGGTGGAAACAATCCCTGCTGTAGTAGAAGCAAAACCAGACTACATGGGTCTTGTCTTTGCACCGAGCAAACGACAAGTCACTGTGGAGCAAGCTAAGATGCTCGTTGAAGCATTACATAAGCAATGTAAAGAGCAAAATAATATGGTATCCATTAAAACGGTCGGCGTTTTTGTCAATGAAACGCTAGATAACCTCGTTACCATTGCTAATGAAGCCAATTTAGATGTTGTACAATTGCATGGCGATGAAGATGAGGCTTTCATCCAATCCTTAAAAGAACGTACTAATGTAGAGGTTTGGAAGGCTGTCCAAATCCGACGTGCGGCAGATGCAGAGGCGTGGATTGATAGCAGTGCAGATATGCTGTTGTTTGATGCGTATCATAAAGATGAGCGAGGCGGCACAGGAGATGTTTTCGACTGGTCTTGCTTAGATACATTTGAACGTCCATTTATGCTGGCTGGTGGTATCGACAGTACCAATGTGGCCCGTGCCATTCGTACGGTTCGCCCATATGGTATCGATATTAGTAGTGGTATTGAAACAAATGGTGTGAAGGACGATGAGAAGATTACAGCTTTCACCAAGATTGTGAATAGTATAGGAAGGTAAGTTATATGAGTGAACAAAGACATGGTTATTTTGGCGCCTTTGGTGGTCAATTTATGCCAGAAACATTGATGAATGCAGTCATCGAATTGGAAGAGGCGTACAATAAGTACAAAGATGATCCAGAGTTCGTACGCGAACTTGAGGATTTACATAAAAAATATACAGGTCGTCCATCTCTTTTGTATTATGCGGACCGCATGACAAAGGACCTAGGCGGTGCCAAAATTTATTTGAAACGTGAAGATTTGAACCATACTGGTTCCCACAAATTGAATAATGTAATCGGCCAAATGTTGTTGGCAAAACGAATGGGTAAAACACGCGTTATCGCTGAAACTGGGGCTGGTCAACATGGTGTAGCAACAGCTACTGTGGCTGCGTTGATGGGCATGGAATGCGAAGTATTCATGGGTGCTGAGGACTGCGAACGTCAAGCGCTCAATGTATACCGTATGGAGTTATTAGGTGCAAAGGTACATCCTGTAACAACAGGCACTAGCACGTTAAAAGATGCTGTATCTGAAGCCATGCGCGAATGGACAAACCGTATGTCCGATACGCACTATGTATTGGGCTCTGTTATGGGCGCACATCCATTCCCTATGATTGTCCGCGATTTTCAATCCATCATCAGCCGTGAAGCACGTGAACAAATTCTTGAAGCGGAAGGTAAATTACCAACAGCTGTTATGGCTTGCGTTGGTGGTGGATCCAATGCGATGGGCATGTTCTATAACTTCATTCCTGATGAAGGCGTACGCCTCATCGGTTGTGAAGCGGCTGGTCATGGCGTAGATACAGATATGAACGCAGCTACGATGGCGAATGGTACGGTAGGTATCTTCCATGGCATGAAATCCTATTTCTGCCAAGACGAAGATGGTCAAATCGCACCGGTATATTCCATTTCTGCAGGCCTTGATTATCCTGGCATTGGTCCTGAACATGCGTATTTGCGCGATAGTGGCCGTGCTGAATACGTACCTGTTACAGATGATGAAGCCGTAGATGCATTTGAATACTTATCTCGCTTAGAAGGTATTATTCCTGCTATTGAAAGTGCGCATGCGGTGGCACATGCACGTAAAATCGCTCCTACAATGAGTAAGGACGATATTATTATTATTTGTTTATCTGGTCGCGGTGATAAGGACGTAGCGGCTATGGCGAAATACAGAGGGGTGGATCTTCATGAGTAAAATTAAAGACGCTTTCACAAAGGGCAAGGCATTCATCCCATTTATCAGTGCTGGTGACCATGGTATTGAGAATACAGAACGTTATATTCGCATCATGGTGAAAGCTGGCGCTGATATGGTGGAAATCGGTATTCCGTTCTCGGACCCAACAGCGGAAGGCCCAGTTATCCAAGAAGCTAGTACACGTGCACTTTCTACAGGTGTAAAAATTCACGACATCTTCGATATGGTACGCCGTTTGCGTACTGGCGAAGATGCAGTGACTATTCCATTCGTGTTCATGACCTACTTGAACCCAATCTATGTATTCGGTCGTGAAAAATTCTTTACCCTCTGCGAAGAGGTTGGCATCTCCGGTGTTATCGTGCCAGATATGCCATTTGAAGAAAAAGGGGAACTTGCTAGCATCGCTAATAAACACGGTGTTGAAGTAGTATCCTTGATCGCTCCAACATCTGAAAACCGTATTGAAATGATTGCAAAAGATGCTGAAGGCTTTGTGTACTGCGTTTCTTCCCTTGGTGTTACAGGCATGCGTAGCGAAATCAAGACGGATATTAAGTCCATCGTTGAAACGATTCGCAAATACACGGATATTCCTGTAGCCGTTGGTTTTGGTATTTCCAAACCAGAACAAGCGGAGGCTATGGCTCGCGTATCCGATGGTGCTATCGTAGGCTCTGCTATTGTAAAAATTGTAGCGGAACACGGCGAACATGCAGACCAAGCATTATTTGATTATGTACAATCTATGAAGCAAGCCGTTTTAAAGGCTGGTGCATAATACAGTTGCTCTGTCGTTTGAGAAAAAGGATGTTTAATGATACGACAATTAGTAATTGATACAATTAAAGACAATATTATAGATCGGTATTGTGATTTTTCCGGCACCATTTCTCGGGGCGCATTTTGGCGATTTATGCTCGTTGAGCATTTGATTGTTGGTGTTTGCTTAGCCGTGCTAGGTCTACTGTCCCTTCATAGTGTTCTATTTATATATACAATAGGCATAGTTTTTGCGCTGTGGTTCATTTCGATTATGGCCCTTACATTGCCTAATTTGGGTGCTATGGTACGTCGCTTACATGATACAAATAATAGCGAATGGCTTTTGCTATTAGGGGTTATTCCTTATATAGGCATTTTAATCGTTATCGTATTATTATTGCGAGGTACAAAGAAACATCCTAGTAGTGAAAGCTCAGTCGAATCCTTTGAAGAAATCGATTTATTTAGTGATAACTTGGTAGATAATCGGCAAAACCTAGATACATCAAGCAACGCATCTCATACATCATATGGGAAAACAAGCATTATTGCTGTTATTTTTCTTACTATTGTTAGTTGGGGAATTGGCATCTATAGTTTTTCCTCTGCTGTAGATAAGGAGATTGATGCGTATTTACAAATGCAACCTGGTGCATTTATGATTATGGCACAAAAAACATTAGGCAGTGATAAAGCGATTACATCGGCTAAACAGGTTGTAACAGATTATTATACATATCTTAATAAAGAACAATATCAAGCGGCATATCGTTTATTGGCTCATCGAGAACGTGAAAAATATGGTACTTATGATCAATGGGTTAAATCTGTTAAAACCAATCAGAATCGTCAAATATCTTCCATCCTCCTACAAGGCGTATTAAGAGATGATGACGATGTAGATCATATTTCATTTGATATGGATTTCACAGATAAAGCCTATCCTAATCGAATGTTTGTAAAGATGATATATGAGCATGATACGTGGCGTATTGAGGCGATTGTGCCATACGATCAAAAATATGAAGATAGATAAGGAGGGCCTATGAATCAGAATATGATATATGATGTTAGTTATATGGATGCTCTCAAACGTGGCTTTAAACAATATGTCACCTTCTCTGGCCGTACTAGCCGCAGTGAATTTTGGCGCTTTATGGTGTGCCGCGAAATCATTTTAGACGGGCTAGCTGGTTTCGGTCTTATCGTAGATATGGTGCTCGGTAATACCTCAGCTGGCAGTGATTATGCAATGGTGCTACTCGTCATATTACAGCTCGTATTTTTTCTACCTAGTCTTGCTATTACTTGTCGTCGATTGCATGATGTTGGAAAGAGCGGATTAACATTTCTTTTAGTATTTATTCCTATTGTTGGTGTCTTTGTGCTCTTATCTAATCTTGTGAAAAAAGGTGACGTATCCCTGAATGCGTATGGGAAAAAAACAGGGTATACCGCTGTTACACCTGTTATGGAGCGACAGTTAGGCCTAGAGCACACGCCTACGGTAAGAGAAGATATTTTGATGGGTGCGGTGGCTATTATTTTATATGTTTGGATTTTTACTCAGCAGTTTGTTGAAAGTGCATGGGTATCCTTTAATGCTAGGGGCATGTTCTAATATAACCTCGTTTTACTATTAGTAAGACGAGGTTTTTTTATATGAAAAATTTATGAAAGTTTAAATGTGGTTTTATTGACTATATTGAAAAATACTGTAAAATGAATGATAGATGAAACTAAATAATTCGAATTAGATACTAATATTATGTAAATCATATTGTAGAAAGAGGTTTGGCATGCGTGCTTGTCCAAAGTGTGGACAAAGAATACCTAGTTCAGAGCGATATTGTCCTTATTGTGGGCATATGAAAAATATTCCATTGCCACTTGATGCCTATGAATTGGGTTTTATAGAAAATTTTAAACACTGTGTAGTTCATAAATATGCGAATTTTGAGGGCCGTGCTAGTCGCAGTGAATACTGGCATTTTATGCTTGTGTATCAATTAATTATAGCCATTATATTGTTTATATGCGCTGCTATTAGTTGTGTAACACCTGTATCGGGAACAACAGGGGTTGCCTTGGGGTTAGTAGTTCTTTTTATTTTGTCCATTGGATTTATCATACCAGGTGTAGCCGTTGCTGTTCGACGTTTACATGATCTTGGTTGGTCCGGATGGCCTGTCCTATTAGCACTTATCCCTTTTGTCGGGATTCCTGCAGTACTCATATTAATGGCATTGCCAGGAAAGACAGCGACTAATCGTTTTGGAAATCCAACAGGGGTAGAAGTCATTACAAAACAAATGGCACATAAATATGGATTTATTGATGCTACGCCATCTACACCATTGACGATAGGGCTTATAGTAGTGTTAGTTGTACTATGGTTACTAGTGGACTGTATGCTAGCCAATTAAATACATGTATAGAGCATTAGAATAAAAATAGAAGGTCTGTGAAAATGATTAGGAGTGCATTTTCACAGACCTTTTATTTATATAAACTAAAAGTTATGACAACTCATTCAAAATACATATGACTCAATAGGCGTATTTGGCTATATGATAAGCCCTTTTAATTGACTAAGCACATCGTACTTTTTATAATAGATATATTATAATACTATAGTTTCGGAGTGGGATTATTATTTCCTAGTTACATACAGGAATTATATTATCTACGGTTGTAGTTTGCAGATAGAAACATATCTTACTTATTAGATATATAAGGAGACGATACGATGAAGTTTAATACAAAATGTGTTCACGGTGGTGGGAAACCAGATAGTACAGGGGCAATCTCTCCAGCAATTTATATGTCCAGTACATTTACACACCCTGGTTTAGGTGAAACAACAGGATTCCAATATACGCGTGAGTCTAATCCAACTCGTGATCGTCTTGAAACATTGATTGCAGGCCTAGAAGAAGGTACTGATGCAATCGCTTTTTCTTCTGGTATGGCTGCTGTTGATGCGGTATTCCATTTATTCTCCCCAGGAGACCATGTTATTTTAGGTGATGATTTATATGGTGGCTCCATTCGATTATTTACTAATATCTACGAAAAGAATGGTGTCGAATTTACGTATGTAGGCACATCTGATCTTGATGCAGTACAAGCCGCTTTTAAACCAAATACTAAGGCCGTATATATTGAAACACCTACAAATCCAATGATGGAAATTACCGATGTACGTGCATTGAGTAAAATGGCGCACGACCGCAATGCACTCGTTATTGTAGATAATACATTCTTAAGCCCGTATTTCCAAAAACCATTAAATCTTGGTGCAGATATTGTTGTTCATAGTGGGACTAAATTTATCGGTGGGCATCATGATGTGATATCCGGTTTTACTATTGTGAAAGATGATGAGTTGGCAGCTCAATTGCGCCTTATTTATAAGACTGTAGGTGCGTGTTTATCTGCCTTTGATAGCTGGCTTGTTATTCGTGGCGTCAAAACGTTGGCACTACGTATGGAACAGCATCAAAAGAATGCCATCGCTCTTGCAGAATGGTTGAAGAATGAACCAAAGGTTACAAAGGTATTGTTCCCAGCCCTTCCTGAACATCCAGGTTATGAAATAAACAAATCCCAAACAACTGGTTTTGGCGGTATGTTATCCTTTGAAGTAGACAGTGAAGAGACGGCTAAACAAGTATTAGAAGGTATTCAATTGATTCAATTTGCTGAAAGTTTAGGTGGCACTGAATCCTTGTTGACGTATCCTGTTACACAAACACATCCAGATTTAAAACCCGAAGATGCGGAACGTAAAGGGATTACACGTCGTTTATTGCGCTTGTCCGTTGGCATTGAAGATACCGATGATTTGATTGCTGATTTAGCGCAAGCTTTCAATAAATAAAAGGAGGCTATGATGGGCCGATATAATTTTGATAAAATCGTAGATCGTAAGCATACGAAGTCTCTAAAATATGATTTTGCTGTACAACGTGGTAAACCTGCTGATGTATTGCCATTTTGGGTAGCGGATATGGACTTTGAAATTCCTAGTGAACTAAAGCAAGTCTTATTAGATCGCGTTAATCATGGTATTTTCGGATATACGGAATCTGATGATGAATATTTCAATGTACTAAAACAATGGTTCGCTAGCCGTTTTAATTGGAATATCGATAAAAAATGGCTTGTAAAAACACCTGGCGTGGTGTTTGCTCTTGCCATGGCTGTGCGTGCTTTCACAAAGAAAGGGGAAGGGGTACTCATTAATCAACCAGTATATTATCCTTTCAGCATGGTTATCGATGATAATGATCGTAATTTGATTAATGTGCCTTTGATTCAAGGTGAAGATAGATACACAATCGATTTTGAAGGTGTGGAACGGGCTATTATTGAGCATAATGTAACATTATTCTTGCTCTGTAATCCTCATAACCCTGTGGGCCGTGTGTGGACCGAAGAAGAATTAAAACGTCTTGGCGATATTTGTATTAAACATAATGTCATTATTATTAGCGACGAAATTCATGCGGATTTCGTATGGGATGGTCACAAGCATACTGTTTTTGCCAATCTTGGTGAAAGCTATGCTGAGCATTGCATCGTTTGTACAGCACCTAGTAAGTCCTTTAATATTGCGGGCTTACAAGTGTCTAACATTTTCATTCCTAATGATTCCTTGCGTCGTCGATTTATCAAAGAAATTGACCGTGCAGGATATAGCCAATTGAATACGATGGGACTCGTAGGTTGCCAAGGCGCTTATGAAGTCGGTGGACCATGGCTTGATGAATTAAAGGAATATATTCAAGGTAATATTCAATATACCCTTGATTATTTTAAGGAACATTTGCCAAAGCTTCACATGTATCGACCTGAGGGTACGTATCTCATGTGGTTTGATTGCTCCCAGTTGTCATTGACACCGGAAGAACGTGAACAATGGCTACTTAATGATGCAAAGCTATGGCTAGATAGTGGTTCTATGTTTGGTAAAGATGGTGAAAAGTTTGAACGCATTAATGTTGCCTGTCCTCGTGCAACATTGACAGAAGGTTTAGAGGCATTGCGTCGCGCTTATATTGCTAAAGGGTTTTAGGAGGTTTCACGATGCCGATTAAAGTTATTAAGAATTTACCGGCTATAACAAAGTTAGCACAAGAGAATATCTTTGTAATGGATACAGAACGAGCGGAAACACAACAAATTCGGCCGCTCCAAATTTTACTTGTCAATTTGATGCCTACAAAAGAGGTTACAGAAACACAAATCCTTCGCGCTCTTAGTAATAGCCCGTTGCAAGTAAACTTAACTTTATTGCATACAGCATCTCGAAAATCTAAGAATGTAGATGCAGAATATTTAGATACTTTTTACCGTACCTTTGACGAAGTTAAAGATGAGTGTTTTGATGGCTTGATTATTACCGGTGCTCCTGTAGAGTTGATGCCTTTTGAAGAGGTTGACTATTGGGATGAGCTTGTAGAAATTATGGATTGGAGTGAAGAACACGTATGCTCCACGTTCTATATTTGTTGGGGCGCACAGGCTGGCCTGTACCATCATTTCGGCATTAATAAACAAATTATGGATACTAAATTGTTCGGCGTTTATGAACATGATATCTATAACGACCAACCGGTTCTCTTACGAGGTTTTGATGAAAAGTTCTGGATGCCGCACTCCCGCCATACTACAGTTTCATTAGAGCAAATTAAAGCACATAGGGAATTAGAATTGTTAGCTGGTTCTGAACCAACTGGGGCTGCCATCGTACGAAGCTTAGATAACAAACACATCTTTGTTTTTGGTCACTCCGAGTACGATTGGGATACACTCAATCGCGAATATGTACGAGATCTTGCTAAAGGTGAAGACATTGCGGTACCAGAAAACTATTTCCCTGATGATGATCCAAAACAAAAACCAATCGTAAGATGGCGTTCCGTAAGCACATTGCTATTTACGAATTGGTTGAACTATTACGTATACCAAGAAACACCATATATTATTGAACAAATTCAGAAAATGAAGTTTGAACGAGATAAAAATTTTGGTGCTTATATTTAAATACAGAGTATGTAAGTGAACCGAATGTGTTCCCAAAGACTCCACCGGCCGGGTCTGACTCCGGCCTACGGCCTACGCAGGGCCAAAGTCGTCTTTGGGAACGCATTCGGTTCTTTCCATATCCATTTGTTTTAAGATACGCCAAAATTTTGGTAGAGCCCGAAGTCGTTTTGATGTCCCATCGGTTCTTTATATCAATATTATATTCAAAGGGCGCCAAAATTTTGGCGCCCTTTGAATATGTTATATGTGAAGAAAACCAAATCGGTTTCCAATGGCGACTTTGGCCCTGCGGAGGCCGCAGGCCGGAGTCAGACCTGGCCGGTGGAGCCATTGGGAATTGATTTGGTTTACCGGTACATAGATAGGCACCAAAATTTTTGCCATAGCTTATAGTTATGGAGAATGTATTATAAAAAGTGGTAGACATATTTTTTAATACATAGTAATATAATAGGCATAAGAAATGAAGTTTATTCCTTTATATGAATGGGAGTTGAATTTAATGAGCAAACAATATAAATTTGAAACATTACAATTACATGCAGGTCAAACGGTGGATCCAACTGGTTCTCGTGCAGTACCTATTTATCAAACAACATCTTTCGTATTTAAAGATGCAGAGGAAGCAGCTGGCCGTTTTGCCTTGACTAATCCTGGTGGCATTTATTCTCGCCTTGGCAATCCTACTACTGATGTATTGGATGCTCGTGTAGCTCAACTTGAAGGTGGTGCTGGTGGTATTGCTGTAGCATCTGGTTCTGCAGCGATTACATACTCCATTTTGAATGTAGCAAGCGCAGGTGATAATATCGTTGCAGCATCTACATTGTATGGTGGTACATATAACTTATTTACTGCTACATTACCTCGTTTAGGCATTCACACTAAATTTGTTAATCCTGATAATTTGGAAGAGTTTGAAGCAGCTATTGATGATAATACTAAAGCTGTATATATCGAAACTATCGGTAACCCTGGCATTAATCTTATCGATGTTCAAGCAGTAGCTGATATTGCACATAAACATAATATTATCTTAATCGTAGATAATACATTTGCATCTCCATACTTGTTCCGTCCATTGGAACACGGTGCTGACGTAGTAGTTCACTCTGCTACTAAATATCTTGGTGGCCATGGTACAACATTGGCTGGTGTAGTTGTAGAGTCTGGTAAATTCGACTATAAAGCATCTGGTAAATATCCTAGTTTCGTTGAAGGTGACGAACATTACAATGGTTTAGTATACGGCGATTTACCAATTCCTTTCACTGTAAAAATCCGTGCTCAATTGCTTCGTGATACAGGTGCATGCATTACGCCTCTAGCATCTTGGCAAATCTTGCAAGGTATTGAGACATTGTCCTTGCGCGTAGAACGTCACGTAGAAAATACTCGTAAAGTAGTGGATTTCTTGAGCAAACATCCTAAAGTTGCTTGGGTTAACTATCCAGAACTTGCAGATAGCAAATACAAACCATTAGCTGACAAATACTTCCCTAAAGGGGTAGGTGCCGTATTTACATTCGGTGTAAAAGGTGGCAAAGAAGCAGGCATTAAATTGGTTGATGCATTGCAAATCTTCTCCAACCTTGCTAATGTGGCGGATGCTAAATCTCTTGTTATTCACCCTGCATCTACAACACATGCTCAACTTAATGAAGAACAACAAAAATCTGCTGGTGTTACACCAGATATGATTCGCCTATCTGTTGGTCTTGAAAACATTGATGACATTATCGATGATCTTTCCCAAGCATTGGATAAAGCTTAATCCTTAACTTCTCAACTCCTTAAAGCATAACTCCAAAAACCTATAGAACATAAAAAGAAAACCTTGTAATAAGAGGCTGTACCAAGATGTCTTGACATAATTTGGTACAGCCTTTTTGTTTTGCATTTCATTGTTGAAGGGGATAGGACAAAACGTGTTGTTGATGTATAAATCTTATATAAGAAACAGCCCTTGAATTCAACGATTCAAGGGCTGTTAATATGTGTATATGTGTGTTTAAAAGGGTTTGTTTTATGTGTGTATAGTTTTTATGAGTGTTTAGTTTTATGAGTGTGTTAAGAAATTGGAGAGATATATTATATAGTGGTTAGGTGTATCTATATAATATATGGGTTATGCTTAGTATTTTGTAGTTTTTACTTTAGCACTGAGAACTTTACCGGAAATAGCATCGATCTTAACGTCTGCTTTTTTGTCGCCGCCGTTAGTCATGTCTAGTTTGTAGACAAGTTTGTTGCCGTCCATTTCCAATTCCCATTCCATTATTTGGAAATCGCTGCCTACGCGTTCGATAGCTTTTGTTTCAGCAGATTCTGGTGTGATGGAGTTTTGTGGATTAAAGCTGTGAGATTTCTTTAATTTGTTCCATGCACTAATGGATTTTGCTTGATTGGAAACAACTTGACCTGTTGCTTCATCGATTTTCATTTCCACTTTTTGTGTCTTAGTATATGCTTCTACTTCGTAAGTTGGATGATGTTTTGCATCATAGGAGATAGAAGTTACCATTGCATCTGGATAGTAGCGATGTAATGTAGTAACAGCGCCTACGTAGTCGATTTCGCTACTTTGCATTGGAGATGCTACGCTACCAACACCATTCCAGGAACTAGGAGCTGGGTAAGTAGGAGCTGCAGATGCTACGCCTGCAATCAATACAGTACTTACGCCAAGAGCACATAATACTTTAGACAAATTATTTACTTTTTTCATGTTAATTACCTCCATAAAAGGATTTTGCTCAAAAGCAATTGTGCAAGTAGATTTTACTCAATCTACTTATACATAATTTAATATCACAAAATGAATATAAAATGAAAACTAAAACTATATACTTATTTTTAGGTATATACATAATATATTCGACATACATTATGTATATCCTTTTTTTTATTTGTATATTTTGTATAATGTAAACTTAATATAAGTATATATGGTTGACATAAATAAAATGGAATGGTTTAATAACCTTGAATAGATATGTAGTTTGTTTAGATAGGTTTCTTTTATTCTATTAATGGAGGTATACCATGAGTTCCATTTCCAATCGACGTCTCAGCACAAGAGAGTTGACAATGACAGCCTTATTTGTGACATTAATTACAGCCGGTGCATTTATTCGTGTGCCACTTCCAAACTGTCCATTTACACTGCAGATTTTATTTACTACACTGGCTGGTATTATATTAGGCAGCCGTCTCGGTGCCATTAGTGTAGGGATTTATATTATATTGGGACTTATCGGTGTACCTGTGTTTACATCTGGCGGCGGGCCAGGCTATGTATTGCAACCTACATTCGGCTATTTGATTGGATTTATGGTTGGCGCTTATGTGGTGGGGCGCTTCAGTGAACTTTCACCAACACATTCTGTTAAGACCTTACTCATTGGTGCCATAATTAATCTGCTCATTGTATATGGTTTTGGCATGATCTATTTATATATGATAATGAATGTATATTTAGGGACACCTATTGGTTGGTGGGCTGTTATCTGGTCTTGTTTCTTGATTCCTGTTGGGCCTGACGTATTTTTATGTGCTGTAGCTGCTGTGATGGGGAAACGTATTATAGGCCATTTGCGATAATATATACAAAATAGTAATAGAGGGCTATCACATTTGTGGTAGCCCTTTTACTATGCTATGGATATACATATCCTAAGATTTCTTGTGCATCTTTTGTTTTGTTAATTTCTATGTATGGTTGCTTGCGCCCGTGAAAGTCTCGTGTGGATACAGTGCCTTCTACGGTTACCCATTGTTTATTGCTATAAGAATCTCCATCATTCTTATGCATTGTTAGACCAATAGGGGAGACGTCTGCAATACAGCAAGCCATGGCCATACGTGAAAGTGTAAACTCATTGGATTTTAATGTATTGTCTTCTCGGTTAACATAACCTGTCATATAGATTTTGTACCCTACATATTCCTCTGGTTTAGAACCAAGTGCAACGATGGTGCGATAATAGTTATCCGAGTTTAATACGATTTCCTTTTTAGATTTTGAAATGCCAGGATCTTTGGCCTCATTATTGATTGTAATAACTTCGCCAATATCGTCTTGAGAAAAATTAAAATCATTAGTATCTTCTGTGGCGGCCGTATTTCCAGTTACTTGTACAGAATTAGGCGATAAAATTGGTGGAACCACAAATAACACAAGAGGAATTATGATTGGTGTAATAGAGCGCCAATTATGTTTATATTGTTTATTTGGGGACCAAAGGATTGAAATAATGCCTCCCAATAACAGTGCTATACCTGCTAAGAGTAAAAATAATTCATATCGAGGAGCCACATATAATTTATATTGGCCCGTAATGAGTAGATATAAAAAACTAATACCTAATGCCGTATATAGCAGACCCTTAATGACACTGAGTATATCTTTGTTTCGTAGTTCTGATAACATAGTCTGTTCTCCTTATACATTAAATAAAAATTGAAATAGCAATGTCATGATATAGGTAATAATACTAATAGTAATAACTAAACGAAGTATAAATGATGTTGAGATATACTGACGTAACATATATACGTTTTTGATGTCAATCATAGGACCTAACCATAGGAAACCAAGAACTGCTGATATAGGAAATAAATTGCTTAACGAACGGCCTATAATGGCATCGGATGTAGAACATAGGGAGAAGAGGAAAGCTAAAGCTAGTAATAATGCATTAGCAATAGGTGTGGATACATCGAGTGAACCAGAGAAGAAGGTAGGTTTTATCCATACTTGGAATAGGGCTAATGTGAAAGCTGCTGCAGAGAAGTAAATAAGTAATTGACTGAATTCACGCTCTACGTGCAATAGAAAGATTTTCTTTTTATTGCCTTCTTGATTTGATGAACCATACTGATAATCTTTTGGCTGAGGTAAATTGTTAGTGACGGTAGATAATTTGTGTGGTTTCCATTTAAATGTGAGGGCCACCATACATGCGATTAATATACCACCAATTATGCGAGCTAGTATTATTTGTGGCGTATCTGGAAATGCATAATAGGTTGCTAATAATGCGATGGGGTTCATAATAGGACTTGCGAGCATAAACAATAATCCTATATGTTGAGGGATACCACGATTTAATAATGCATTAAACATAGGAATAGTAGCACAATCGCAGATAGGTAATACAAGACCGCTACCAATGGCGATGCCATAGCTTTTAATAGAGTCTGCTTTCAGATAACGCATTACCCAACGATCCGGTACCAATAGTGTGATAGCAGAAGAAATGATGGTTCCTAACAATAAAAACGGTATCCCTTCAAAAATAATGCCTGATGCAATGGCCAAAACTTGATGGATGGAATAGGAAATGCTATGACGGAATACAGTGACCAGTAATATATATAATGTCAATATAGCCACAATACCGTACAACGACCATGGCCATATCGGTTTAGTTAGTTTATTGTGGATGTCTTTTGTAGTGGGATTGACTAATATGGAGCATTCCGGATTGTAGGATTGTAAGAGTTTCTTTACTGCTTTGGTTTGTGTCGTATCATTCGCATATAACATAATATAATCGGCGCTGTATAGCTGCGATACAACTCTATCCCCTAGTGCCTGTATCATAGATGTTATACTGTTGCTGTTTGCTGTGTAGATGACGCGCTCTAGATGACAGAATTCTTTTAGAATTGAATTGAAGAAGATGCGTTCTAATTGTTGAAATGAAAACATGCCATTCCATTCAACCCATATTTCTTTCGGCGTTGTCGTAGAAAGATAATCCTGTATCTGTTGTACTACATGATGTAGATTTTCTTCTATATCATCTGGCTCAATCGATAAAGGCTTTTTTATAAACTCTGTATTACCTGTTTCAAAGCTGATAATTTCTGTAGAGCCAAGTTTCTTTCTTTCTCGTAGCTCTACATTGATTAGGGAGGTTTTACCAGAGCCTAATAAGCCCGTTACGATATATACAGGAATCATGATGCACTACACACTTTCTCCTGTATGGATGAAATGTCTATATCGGTGCCAATAACAACTAGGTGGTAGTCCTTTAAGTGCGTATCTGTAAGAGAACAGGATTGGAGGGTGTATTGTAATTCCATAGGTCCTGAAGTGGTAGGAACGATACCTTTAATACGTAGTACTGTAGAAGGTAATTCATTACAAAAATCAATCCATTGCGTATGAGCGAGGGATTGTAGATTATGGAATGTATAGCTCACAAAAGGTTGGTGCTCATGATGGTGGCCGTCATGGCCATGATGACTGTGATTGTCGTGGTGAGCACCGTTGTAATCCTCACTGTCGTTACATGTATGGCAACTGCAGGTTTCGGAATCATGTTCATGTGCCTTATGAGTATTAGATTTTAGTTGGTGTATATCCTGTTGCAGTGCATCTACATCGGTATAAATTGGTGTATGTGGTGCTAATTCAACGATGAGTTGTTTTGCTTTTTCAACCTGTTTTTCATCCTCTATGTGAGTAAGTAGAATAGCATAACAGTGTTTTATTTGGTCTTTAAAGAAGGGACCAAAGTTCTTAATTGCCATGGGTGCCTGCATAGCATCTACGATTGTAATAATCATGCTGATATAGGCTTTCCTAGTGATATCGTCATCGTCACAAGTATATAAAATTTCACTTAATTTGCTCACCCCAGATGGCTCTATATAGATTTGATCGATATCTTGCGTAGATAGAATATCGATTAGGGCATTTTTAAAGTTGCCTTGGAGACTGCAGCAAATACAACCGGATGTTACTTCGCGTACAGTTGCGCCCGATGCGGATAATTGCTTTGCATCAAGACTGGTTTCACCAAAATCATTTTCTATAATTAATATACGTTCATTGGTGTTACGACAGTTTAATATATGTTGTAAATACGTTGTTTTTCCAGCGCCTAAGAATCCGGATATGATCGTAATTGGTATCATAATACGCCTCCCTTGTAAATGTAAACATAGTATACTACTCTTACATAACATATAAAAATACCCATAAGGGTATGAACAATAGTTCACAAAGTTAAGTAATAAGCGATTTATAAGAAAAATTGATAATATTATACTAATATGAGTATATGTGAACATGTTTATATATTTATAACGTTGATTTTACAAAAAAGCGTATGCCTCATAGGATATATATGAGTACATACGCTTATTTGAATAAATATTATTTTGTAAAATTTTGAAAAATTATTGTAATTTTTCTAGTAATGCTTTAAGGAATACGTATACATGCTCTACAGAAGGTAGATGTACGCGTTCCATATTTGTATGTGGGCTAATGATTGTTGGACCAAAGCTGATCATTTCAGTATTTGGTAAAACATTCTTTAATAAGCCACATTCTAGGCCTGCATGGACTGCATTCACGCGGGCAGGGGTGTCGGACATGGTATTGTAAAGTGCGATAACTTGTTCTTCTAGTTTAGAGCCTTTATCGTATTCCCATGCAGGATAACCGCCGCTGCGGGTAGCAGAAACGCCTAATGTATCAGCAAGGAGTAATAATTTTTTAGTTAAGTATTCTAAGCTGTTTTTATTAGAGCTACGAACTGATACGAGGATGTCTATCGTATGTGTGCCTTCAGAAACGATAGCAAGATTATCTGATGTTTCTACAAGCCCTTCGATGGTTTGGCTCATAGAGTGAACTCCATCTTCTGCAAGATAGAGGTAGGAAATTAAGGCTTCTGCCGTATCATCAGCATACACTGTTGCCGGTGTAGGAATTTCTTCCACTACGAATGTTAAATCAGGATCTTTGATCGCAAATTCATGTTTGTATTCTTTTTCGTAGAATTTGATAAGGGTCTTAATCGCTTCTATATCCTCGTTGCGTACAGACATGGTTGCAACCGCTTTAGATGGAATCGCATTATGTTTAACGCCACCTACGAAAGAAGCTAGATTAAAGGAATAATGTTTTTCTAAATCATAAAGAACGCGAGCAAGTACTTGGTTTGCATTAGCTCGTTGTTCAATGATTTCGATACCGGAATGACCACCCTTTAAACCTTTTACAGTTAGTGAAAGCCCTGCATCATAACCAGGTAGATTATTTTCGCGCAATAGTGGGATAGATACATTAACGTGGCAACCGCCAGCGCAGCTTACACAGAACTCATGTTCCACTTCGGTGTCTAAGTTGATTAGATAGTCACCTGTTACTTGACCTTCTTTTACCGCTGCAGCACCATCCATACCTGTTTCTTCGTTAGTTGTGAACAATACTTGTAGTGGACCATGTTGTTGGTTCTTATCTTCTAGGACTGCTAAAATCATAGCGCCGCCCATGCCATTATCTGCACCCAATGTAGTGTCATCGGCGTGCATCCATTCGCCTTCGATGATGTTGGCGATTGGATCTTTTGTAAAATCATGGCTGGAATCATGACCTTTTACGCATACCATATCGATATGACCTTGAAGGATGACGGATGGACGATTTTCATAGCCTGGTGTAGCTGGTTTTTTGATGACTACATTCCATTCGCTATCTTGTGTAGCTTCGAGACCTAAATTGTGAGCAAAATTGACAATGTAATCGCTAATGCCCTTTTCGTTGCCAGATCCACGTGGGATTTGGCTCATTTCTTTAAATATTTCTAATACGCGTTTTGCTTGAACGATTGCGTCCATTTGGCACCTCTCATTCTGAAAATATATCCCATATAATTCTAATTATCTTAGTTGCTATGAGATTATTCATGTTTATTCACTAGTTAATAAGTAATTATTATCTATAATATAGTTATATCACATGTACTATGAATAGAAAAGACGATGTATATAGTTTATAATAGTATCATGCGTAATGTATAACGAACGCGCTGTATTATATACCTTTTATTTATATAGGATGGTGAAAGTATGCAACATGAACGTCGCAACATTAGTATGCTTATGGATCTCTATGAGATGACCATGGCTCATGGGTACTTTACGAAACAAGACAATACAGACCGCGTTGCCTTCGACGTATTTTACCGTCGCAATCCGGACAAAGGTGGATTTGCTATCTTTGGCGGATTGGAACAAGTTTTAGAATACATTTTGAATCTTCATTTCGATGAGGAGGATATGGCGTATTTTAAATCATTGCATTTATTTAGTGATGAATTTTTAGAGTATTTGCGCAACTTCAAATTTACCGGTGATGTATATGCCTTCAAAGAAGGTACCATCATATATCCTAATGAGCCGATTATGACCATCGTAGCACCTCTTATCGACGCACAAATTGTGGAAACAGCAGTGCTTACTATGATTAATCATCAATCGCTTATTGCTACAAAGGCGAACCGCATCGTGCGCGCCGCCGATGGGCGCATTGTATCCGATTTTGGGGCTCGTCGCGCTCACAATGTAGATGCTGCTGTATATGGTGCGCGGGCGGCTTTCATAGGCGGTGTCAATGGGACTGCCACAGTTCTAGCGGGACAACAATTTGGGATTCCCGTAAATGGTACCATGGCACATAGTTGGGTTATGTACCACGATTCTGAATATGAAGCATTCAAGTCCTATGCTGAAGTGTATCCGGACAGCGCTGTGTTCTTGGTGGATACCTATAATGTATTAGAATCGGGTGTACCAAATGCCATTAAGGTTGCCAAGGATATTTTGGAACCGAATGGTCATCGATTAAAAGGCATCCGCCTCGATTCTGGTGACTTAGCATATTTAGCTAAGCAAGCGCGTCGTATGCTCGATGATGCGGGGATGAACGATTGCAAGATCATGGCATCTAATAGCCTTGATGAATATACGATTTCATCCTTATTAAATCAAGGTGGCCCTATTGATATCTTTGGCGTAGGGGAACGATTGATTACGTCGAAAACGGATCCTGTATTCGGTGCTGTATACAAGATTGCAGGCGTTGAAAAAGGCGGCGTATGGGAACCGCGCATTAAGATTTCTGAGTCTGTGGAAAAGATTACCAATCCTGGATTGAAACAGGTATATCGCGTTTATAATGAAGATGGTCGCGCTATTGCTGAATTATTGACACTACCTGGCGAAGTGCCATTCACAGACAAACCATATCGTTATATCGATCCAGAAAAACCGTGGAGAGAATTGTATTATGAAAACTGTACATTTAAAAATATGCAGGAACTCATGATTAAAGGGGGCGAGCAAATCGTACCATCCCCAACATTGGAATCGATACGCGCCTATGTACAAGAACAATTGGCTCATGAGATTTGGCCGGAAGAACAACGCTTTGAAAATCCACATCGTCACTATCTAGATATGAGCCCTGACTATTACCATATGAAGATGGACTTATTGAATCGTATTGGTCGTAAAAAATAGGAGGGCCTATGCTTACACATCCAGAACGAACAAAGGAGGAATTAGTGGCGTGGATTCGGGACTATTTTGAACAAAATGGGCCTGCATGTTCCGCTGTAGTCGGCATTTCGGGCGGTAAGGATTCTAGCGTAGTAGCCGCTCTTTGTAAGGAGGCGCTTGGTGCAGAACGCGTTGTAGGCGTCCTTATGCCAAATGATGTACAATCCGATATAGATGATGCAAAAGAGGTGGTGGCGCATCTTGGTATCCCCTATATAATTGTGAATATTGGTAATGCCTATCGTGCATTAACGGAGGCTATTGTACAAGGCGAGGGCTTTTCCAATGTAACGGGCCGTACAGATTTAGCGCGAGATGCAGAAATCAATACGCCGCCTCGTTTGCGGATGGCCACATTATATGCGGTAGGTCAAAATTTGCCACATGGTGCACGTGTTGCTAATACCTGTAATGGCTCTGAAGACTATGTGGGCTACTCTACCAAGTTTGGCGATGCAGCAGGTGACTTTAGTCCATTGGCGAATCTCGTGGTTGAAGAGGTACGTCAAATTGGACGCCTTTTGGATATTCCGCGTCATTTAGTAGACAAAACGCCTAGTGATGGGCTCAGTGGTCAATCTGATGAGGATAAACTAGGATTTACCTATGCCGTTCTCGATCGATATATTCGAACCGGCGAAATTGAAGATATACAAACGAAGGAACGCATTGATTATCTACAACGAATTAATCGGCATAAACTTGAATTAATGCCTTCCTTTAAACCTTCTACATTATGATACCTATAGGAGGATAAGATGACTAAGAAAATTGCAATCATTGGTACTGGTGGTACCATTGCGGGACAAGGTGCTTCGGATACTGATTTGACGGGGTATACAGCAGGTGTATTGCCCTTAGAAGAAATTATATCCTCTGTACCTGGCGTTAGAGATTATGGACCTTTTGTGTGCAATCAATTTTGTAATATTGAAAGTTCAGATATAACGCTATTTCAATGGGTCCGTCTATCAAAATTAGTACAAAAATGTGTGGATAATGATGATATTGCGGGTGTTGTTATTACACATGGCACGGATAGTATGGAGGAAACCGCGTACTTTTTGCATCTTACTGTCCATACTGATAAGCCTATCATTATAACTGGTTCGATGCGTCCAGCAGGAGCTGTCAGTGCCGATGGCCCTATTAATTTATTGCAAGCTATACAAGTGGCTCGAACACCAGAATCATATAATAAGGGCGTACTGGTAGTTATGAATGGCTATATTGATGGTGCTCGTGATGTAACGAAAATGAATACAACTAACGTGGCAACCTTTGGTAGCCCTAATGCAGGTCATCTTGGTATTGTACAAGATGGTATAGCCCAATACTATATGTGTCCGTTGCGTAAGCATACGATGGAATCTGAGTTTGGCTTGCCAGAGGACGATGACTTACCACGTGTTGAAATCTTAACCTGTTATGCAGGTATCGAAGAAATTATGGGGCTTGCCATAGTGGCAACGAATCCATCGGGTTTGATCTTAGCTGGCTTAGGCCATGGTACGATACCAGAACCTATCCGCAAGGTAACATCCAATTTACCAATACCTGTTGTACGCGCATCCAGAACGGGAAGTGGTATAGTATCTAAGGTTCCCCAAGATGTGGAGGCAGGCTATTTTGTATGTGATAGCTTATCACCTCAAAAGGCTCGTATCTTGTTGATGTTGGCCTTACAAAAGGAACGCACTTGCAAGGATTTGGAACGAATCTTTAAAGAATACTAACCCTTACAAGCAATTGTATGCGGATGAGACAGATATAAAAAGACCCTTTGTGATTATTGGCTCTATAATAAATGTTGGGGTGACACCACTACGGTGTCACTTCCAACATTATT
>OISK01000054.1_pt1 | contig 23911 bp, 25 predicted proteins | sample 1586521 | NCBI WGS metagenome assembly OISK01 (sample SAMN02675046, study PRJEB24791) | human gut metagenome, SKBSTL021 | isolation source: stool | host: Homo sapiens | place: USA
GTTAGCTGGATTCGATTATCCGGCTATTCGCACAGTAGCGGAAATGAACAATATCAATCTGGGTCCGATGTTATTCAACCTCATGTGGATATTAGAGGGGTTAGAAATGGAGGCGATGAATAAGGATGTCGAATAATGTAGTAGATATCGTAGTGCAACTGACCGATAAGAATACGCAAGCCGGTTTAGAGAAAATCGCAGCCGCCTCTAAGGGTACAGTTGCAGAGCTAGCAAAATTAAAAACCGAAATGTTGACCATTGGAGCCGGTGCAGGTATCACCGGTTTAGGCTCAAAGCTTGCCAAGGAGGCACTCGATTGGAACTTGTCTGTTAAGAAAATGCAGTCCTTGACCGGTGCCACCGCGGAACAGGCTAGTACCTTTATCTCCGTGGCCAACTATATGGGCGTTGCTACTGACGTAAGCACTACGGCGTTTGCCAAGTTTGCGAAGGCAGTATCCACCGCGCAAGATAAAATGCAAACAGCCTCCGTAGAGGGGAAACTTGCGACCGATATGTTCAGTCGGTTAGGGATTAGTATTGATCAGATTCAAGGGAAGAACACCCTTGAAGTATTCCAGATTATCCAGGAACGCCTAAGAGGCATGAAGGACGGCGCCGAGAAAACTCGCGTCGAAATGGAGCTATTCGGTAAGACTGGGTACCAACTCCACGGCATGCTAAACATGTCCGCCGAGGCGATGAAGCAAGTTGAGGAACGTGCCCGTGCCATGGGTCTTATTATTGACGATGAAGCGGCTAGAAAATCGGCGCAGTTCAATCGCCAATTAAAGGACATGGAACAGACCGGTAAACGTTTGGCCATTATGATTGGCCAAGAGTTATTGCCAGTCATCATGGACTACACGCAATGGGCTATCGACTTAACGAAGTCCTATAGTAGTATGGCCACCGAACAAAAGGAAGCTATCTCAGGGGTAGTGAAATTTAGTTTTGAAGCTGGCATCGCTGTTACGGTAATTCAGTCTGTAACGACGGCATTGAAATTCATGAGACTTGCTACATTAGCGGCTGCAGGTCCTTGGGTAGCTTTGGCCAGTGCTATTGCGTTGGCAGGTAAAGCATTACTTGACTACCGCTATAAGGAACGTACCAAAGGTACTGACCTCGGGGTTGAAGTCAATGGAATGAAGGCCCATCGGAATATGAACTCCGATAAGGGTACAAGTGAAGCCTACATGGCGAACCACGACGGACGGTACTGGGTTGAGGATAGTTCCTTCTTCGGACTTATTAAGAATGACCGCCTAGCCACTAAGGAGGAAGGCGCTCAAATCGACGCTGCGATGAAAGCCAAAGAAGAGGCAGACGCGGCGAAAAAGAAAGCCGAGGAAGAACAGTCCAAGTTAGACCAAGAAATCGAGAACGCTAAGAACGGGCTATCTAATAACGAAGCCATTAATAAGGCTAATGAGGAAGCCGGCAAAGCGGCGAAGGCTCAAGAAGCTGCAGCTAAGAAAGCAGAACAAGCGGCTGAAAAATTAGCTAGCTCCGTGGAACGTCTTAACGAGATGATTCGAAGTCTAACCCTTCAATCCTTGGAGATTGACGGTAGTCAGTACGAAATCGATAAGCTCAACGCTAAGAACCAGTATGAGTCGAATAATAAGAGCATTCGAGATATTATCCGTTCCGCCGCCGGGCTTAATAGCGTAGGTGGTGGTAGCGGTGAAGCTTCAGGGGTATTAGCGGCGGCTAATGCGCAACTAGGCAAAGCTTACTCACTAGGCGCTGACGGTACCTGGGCTACGGATTGTGGTAAGTTGTTCGCTGATTCCGTTAAGGAAACCTTCGGAAAGGACGTACCTCGTTATGTTCCTTCCATTATGGACGCGGCTGCAGCTGCAGGTGCATGGCATCCGGCGGGTGATGGATATACACCTCAAGCAGGCGATGGCGTCGTAGTTCTTGGTGATAATCACATCGTAATCTCTGATGGCAACGGCGGATACACTGGTGCTAATTCTAGCACAGGGGTAGTTGCTAAGCAGTCTGTTGAAGGTGATTTCGGGGCTGTTACCGGGTATGTAGATACTGCTAAATTGGTAGGCGCATCTGCAAGTGTATCGACTTCTAACGATGCCCTTAAGAACGCTAACGCGCAAGCGTTGGCCAACTCCAACCTAGTGGCCGAGGCAAGGGCCAAGAACGAAGAAGTATATCAAAAGAAACTTGCTGAGGCGGAACGGAATCAAACTATCCGCGTTCGCAAGATGAATGAGGATATTACGAAACTTGACCTTGAACGTACGGGCGACAGATTACAACTTATCAAGGCTGAGTCCGATGCACAAAAGGCTCAAATTGATGATAACGTTCGCGAGTACACCAAGGCTGTAGGCGATAAGAAACTCGCTGAGAAGAAGGCAGAATCGGAACGATTGAAACTCGTAGCCGATACTGAGCAGAAAATCAGAGAGCTTGCCTACACACAAACAACTGAAGCATTAGATCATCAGTCCAACCTGGTGAAACTTGGCCACCTTACGCAGGACCAGTCCGACGCCATCTTGGCGGAACAACTGCAAGCCTACATCGACTACTCGAAGGACGAGCTAGCTAATGCACAGATGACGGCTACGCAACGTCTACAGATTGAGAAGAACCTAGTTGAGGCCCAACAAAAGCTATGGGAGATGGCAGGGCGTAACTTGAAATCTCGATTGAAGGAAGCAGCGCGTCAATATCAAGAGGAAACAGTGAATTATGCTGACCTTGCGAAGTCGACCTTTGACAGTACCATGAGTAATATCAATTCGACTTGGACAAGTAATCTCGAGGCTATGGCCACCGGTACGAAGTCCTTCAGTAAAGGGCTTATTAGCATATTCAAGGATATGACGAACAGCATTATCAAGATGATGGTGAACCTATCCTTCCAACAATACCTACAACCGAAGCTACAAGGCTTATTCGGCGGATTGGCTGGAGGTATAGGAAATATTGGCGGAGGCGGTCGTACATTCTCGAGCGGTAGGTCCTTTAGTTCAGCGTTCAGTAGTCGAGGGTTCTCTAAGTTCGCATCCGGCGGTGTGGCACCTACAGGTATGACATTGGTCGGTGAAAACGGACCGGAGCTCCTTCAATTCAACGCTTCTCATCGTATATATAATGCGAGTCAAACTCGTAAGATGCTAGGAGGTAACCAGGGGAATAACGTTACTGTTAACATCATCAACCAATCTGGCCAAGCCCTTGAATCTGAGCAACAAAGCTCGAGATTCGATGGAGAAAATTACATCATCGATGTAATGGTTAAGGCCGTAACAAATAATAAAGGAGGTGCGCGGGATGCAATTAAAGCAGCCGCAGGTTAATCATGGCAACATTTCCAAACATTAGATATCCGATATATCCAATTCAAGAAACTACACCGGATATGACATATAAGGGGCAAGTAGAGAACATGACGATTATTAGTCGCCGTAAAACTACTAAGGCCCTACGGTCATACAACGTGAATTATAAGGTGCCTACCTCCGAGTACTTACGGCTAAGGGCGTTCTTCGACGAGGTCAACTGTTCGACCGTGTTTGACTGGACGAACCCTGAAACGAAGGAAACTATCAAGGTAAGGTTCAGTGATCAGTTAGATTTCGCGGCGAATGACTACGGAATATGGGTTGGTACCGTGAAATTACAGGAGGCATAACATGTTAACGCTATCAACAGCTTCTATCTTGGAGAAAAACAAAATAGACGCCACGGGTGTATGGCTCATGCTCCTTGATATTGAATACAAAGGCGATATCGTCCGGCTTGTGTATAACACAGAGGATATCACCTTTCAAGGGAACAAGTACATCGCGTTCCCATTCAAATTAGCGGACGTCAACCATAACTCTACTGACCTTCCAAACGTGAAATTGTCCGTGTCCAATGTGACACGGACTATCCAACGCCTGGCAGAGGATAACCAAGGGTTCACGGGTGCCAATGTCATTGTCCGTGTAATAAATACAAATGTACCAAATGTGTGCGAAGTAGAAGAACACTTTGTGATTACCGGCTCCGTTGCTAATGCAGAATGGATGGAGTTCACACTAGGTACGGATTTTAGTTTCACACGGCGGTTTCCGTTGGTCCGCATCATGAAGGACTTTTGCCCGTTCAAGTTCAAAGGTGTTCAGTGCGGATATAAAGGCAATGAAACCGAGTGTAATAAGACTTTGTCGCGATGTCGGGCGCTAGGTAATAGCGTTCGATTCGGTGGCGAGCCAACCATACCACAGGGAGGTCTGTATGCATCTAACAAGTGATTTGACTGACATAATTGGCACTCCATTCGAGGAGCTCAAATGTTGGGATGTAGTGGCCGAGGTGTATCGCCGTAACGGTGTTATACTTCCTAACTACACCAATATCCCTATGGATGAGTGGCAAGAGGTCAAGGAACCCACAGAGGGCAGTGTCCTGGTGTTCTCCCTTAAAGGCAAGGAACTGGACCATGTAGGCGTGTATTTAGGCGATGGTAGGTTCATTCACGCAACTAAGCCAAGTGGCGTATGTATCGAGCATATCTCGAAATACGTTCCACGGCTTAAACATATTTACGATAGAAAGGAGTAGCCGATGATTAATGTAGTGCTTGTAAGAAATCCGTTTAAACCGGATCAGCATGAAACACAATATCGCCCATATAAGGCGAATATGCCGTTAAGCTTTTACGCTAAGCAAGATGGCGACTGGGTATACTCCATTAATGGCCAAGAGGCTACACTTGAAACCATCGTTAACGATGGTGATTATATCGTGGCCATGCCACAAATTGATGGCAAGTTCTTTGGAATTATTTTAACTATTGGCCTTAGTATCGCAACCGGGGGTATCGCAAGTGGCGCTATATTTGGTATTCAAAGCCTAATATGGCGTACAGTACTTTCCATGGCCATTGGTATGATTGGCAATATGCTCGTCAATAAGTTAACTCAGCCAAAAGCTGACCGGTCTCATACGGACTCCGCGCAGGCTAACACCTATGGATGGGGAGGGGCAAAAACTGTAACCGGGCAAGGGTACCCTCTAGCCGTTACGTACGGCCGTATGAAGAGCGCTGGGCTCCTCTTATCGCGTCACATTATCAGTGATGGCGAAAAGCAGTACCTTAACCTCTTGTATTGTGCCGGTGAAGGTGAGCTATCCAAAATTGAAGATATCCGCATCAACGCCAACCCAATTAGTAACTACCAAGATGTACAAGTGGATATACGCTTAGGCACCAATGACCAAACCGTTATCCCTAACTTCAATGATAACTACGCTGACCAGGTACTCAATTACGAATTAAAAACCGGATGGAGTACGCAACGTGTTCAAGGTGATGCGTGCAACGCTATCGAGTTAACTATTAGCTTCCCTAATGGCTTGTATTACTCCAACGATACAGGTGGTATGGATGCAACGTCTGTTACGCTTGATGCGGAAATTCGCAAAGTCGGAGAGAACGAGGAATGGCATAAGTTACCACTCTCCAATCAAAAAGGGATGCAAGCCTTTGTTAAGAAATCCGGTGACGGATGGTCCTTTACACGTCAAAAGTCTGATGCGGAAATCGCAGAGGCAGATTATAAGGGCAAAGTTACAGAGGCTACTAATACAGCCTTTTATCGTGTGTACCGTTTCGATAACCTCGATAAGGCACAATATGAAGTCCGTGTTCGTTGCTCCAGTAAGGATGGCAACTCAATTCGCTACAACAATAAGGTGTACTGGAACCAATTAACGCAGATTATATACGATGACTTCGTGCATCCTGGCAAAGCATTAATCGGTATTAAAGCCTTGGCCACTTCTCAGCTGAATGGCTCAGACCCTGAAGTATCGTGGGTACAGGAACGCTCCGCCGTGTATGTGTTCAACCCGTACCAACAAAAGTATGAGGTACAGCGTGCCGATAATCCGGCATGGGCGGCGTATGATCTACTCCACATGGCGCGTAAGTTCGGTGATGAATACGTCGTGTTTGGACAGCCTCATGGGCGTATGGACTACGATGCATTTAAGGCCTGGGCAATTAATTGCGATAAGAACGGATTCACGTTCAACTATATCTACGATAGCGCTAGCCGGTTATGGGATGCGTTAAAGTATCCGGAAAACGTAGGCCGAGGCAAAGTTATTCCGCAGGGGACAAGGTTCACCTGCGTCAGTGATTATAAGTCAACGCCTGTACAACTATTTACGGTGGCCAACATTAAACAAGGCAGTTTCTCCGAAGAGTTCCAGGGTATCCAAAGCCGTGCCAACTCCGTGGAAATCTCCTTCCTTAATAAGGATAAGGACTACGAGCGTGATGTTATCCCGGTATATGGAGATACATACGATGAATCGGATACGCTTACCAACCCTGCTCAAATAGAGCTCATGGGATGTACTAGTTTAGACCAGGCGTTCAAACATGGTAAGCACTACCTACGATGCAATAAGTACGAGGTGCGTACTGTTACTATCGAAGCTTTCACCGATGCCATCGCATGTACGATAGGGGATATTATCCTTATCCAACATGACGTACCTGAATGGGGCGAAGGTGGTCGAGTAGTGGCTGTTACAGGTAGTACGATTACCCTTGATAAGGACGTATCGACATTACCTGGCAAGCAGTACCAGCTACTCATTCGTAACAGCGCCACGGATGCGGTAACTACGCTCACAGTGTTGAGTGTGATTGGTCGTAACGTAACCGTTAAGGAATCAATTACAGTCGAACCTGGCAGTGTGTATGCCTTTGGTGAGTTAACCAAAGCAGCTAAACCATTCAGGGTGCTAGCTATCACGGAAGGCGGTACTGACCTTACCCGGAAAATACAGTGCATGGAATACTATCCAGAAGTGTATACGAGTGATGATGGGGCTGTACCAACTATCGACTATAAGTCTGAGGTTGGCAGTGATATCGAGGATATCGGCCTCGTGAGTGATGTATATGGTGCTAACGGCATTATGTACTCACGGATAGCAGTCCGTTGGCAACTTCCTCGTGATGGCAAGATAACCAACGTAGTGGTTAACTATCGGAACGCTAAAAGCGATACCTGGAAATACGTGGGGAACTTCCCTGCATCACCTAATAGCACGGAGATATCCGATGTACTATTAGGCGCTACTTACGAGGTTAAGGTACAAGCTATTAACGATTTAGGGCAACTCACTACAGGGGTTACTAAGGAAATCGTCATTCCTAAGATGCAAGCGCCTGGCGATGTGCAGAACCTACATGTCATTAGTCGATATAACCTAACTGCAGATAAGAGCGTGTACTATGACCTTCAAGTGATGTTCGAGCCACCGGCTAACCCTGGCAACTTTGATAGTGCTGAGGTGTGGTACAAGCTCAAATCTAAGAACGGCCAAGCCGTTACAGGTCAAGATTGGCAGTATGCGGGTAGCAGTAACAGCCAAGTTATTATCAAGGCGTTAGGCCCTGGCGAAGAGTACGAGGTTAAGGCCGTAGCCGTGGATAGATTCGGTAATCGCTCCGATACCGCCCAGGTAGTTGATGTAGTAGTCAAGGCCATGGACGAAGTACCGGACATGCCTAAGAACTTCACCGTAGCTTTCAAGGACCACGCCACCGCATCATGGAACGATGTATTGAACGCGGACGTGGACTACTATGAACTACGCACAGATAATGACCCTGGCAAGGATACCAACGCGCTACTTGCGAAGGTGAAAGGTACCTCAGCTAACTTACCTCTTACGAAACGAAGCGGTACTGTGTACTTGTATGCACGAAGTACGCTAGGCAAGTACTCCACACCTGCAACGTATTCGTACAACTTGCCGCAGTTAGAGGCGCCTACGTTTGAGGTCAAGGACCAACTTGGAGGATTCAGCCTGTACTTTGGGGCGAAGCCACCACAGGCATACGTTATTCGTTGCCACGTTATCGGTGATGATCGTACGGACGATTTAGAGACAACATCTAGCATGCTCACCTACTCCAATAAAGCCGGGGTGTATCGTGTTCGATGTGAATATGTCGATGTGTTCGGTAGTAGCTTAGTAGCTGAGAAGTCGGTCACGATTAAGGATAGAGTTGATAAGAGCCTACTTGATGCGGAGGCATTAGGGCTAAAGGCGATGGACGAGACTATTCAGGCGATGAACGCTGAAGTTGGAACGATGAAAACCTCTGTTAATGGGTTCGAATCTAAATTAGTCCAACTCGATAAGGGGATTACCCAAAAGGTAACGGACCTTAATAAGAACTTATCTGGCCAAATTACCACATTATCCGAAGGTATCGACCTTCAGGTGACACAGGCTATCGGGAATATGAGTGGCCAGGATATTGTTAGCCGGATTAACTTATCGCCTGAAGGTACTCGAATCGATGGCAAGTTATTACACGTAACCGGCCAAGCACTGTTCGAGAATAACATCATCACAGAGGGTATGCTCCAAGCTAACTCCGTGAGTGCGGATAAGATACAAGCCTTATCCATTAGTAGTGACAAGTTACAAGCGGATAGTGTTACCGCTGATAAGTTAAAGGTGAATCGCCTTGATACTATCACGGCAACGATTGGTACGCTCCGGACCAAGACGAGTGGCGCTCGTGTTGAGATATCGGATAATTTAATTCAAGTGTTCGATGATAACAATGTACTGAGAGTGAGGTTAGGTCTATGGGACGACTAATTAAGTGGTTAAAAGAAAAGCTGACTTCGTTATTTAGAAAGAAAGGTGATACTGTGCCAGCTGGAATACAAGTATTTGATAAGAAGGGAACGGAAATTATTTCAATTACGGACCGATTAACTCGCATCGTTGGAGTGAAACGATTTGACACTATTGAAGCTAGCGGTAGTGTAACGTTAAAACTAGCCAAGGGGCAACATATTTGGTATTTCCTTAACGCATACACAGATGATAATGACGTCAATATTATGAACTTTACAAACTTATATGACCTCATAGTAACTGACGATACCATCTCATGGAAGCTTCGCTCTTTTGCAGAGCAGTATAAAGGATGGCCATGTAAAATTGCATTGATATACGGGGTGATGTGATATGAACTATTTTGAAATCAAAAATGCAGACGAGATTTTGACAATTAATGATAGCGAATCATGTTTATACCTAAAGTATCGTATTAATTTAAAGAACTTACCTATTCACGACAGGCGGGTAGAATCGGGTTCTGAGTATTTATATAAGGGTGACGGCATTGGGTATATTACTTCCGATAACGGTGATTATACAGCCGCCGTATATATCCAGATTCGGTTAAGAAAGCCAGATGAGTATTATGCGTATGCTCTATCCAGTAATACTCCACTTAAACATGTACGACTTACTGAAATTCGTAATCAACGACATCCGGATAGAATGGGTCGCTGGACCAATTACTTACAGGTGACATTTGCCTGTGATAGCGTTGAGGATATTCGTAAGATTGCGGACTCCATTGAAATCTATGTATATTCTAGCCGTATGCCTAAAACAGGCACCTCCGGTTTAGAGGTATTCGATAAATACGGTACGCCTATATATAACAGTAACCTGCCAACATTACGAATTGCTCAAATTATCCGTAAAAACTTTAATGGCGATACGCTTCTTAGTAAGGCGGATTACGAAATGGGCGCCGTTAAATTCCAGGGCATCAAGAAGCCTGGTATGTGTTATGTATACCCTATCTTAGATATCCATTCCACCACAGCTGGATATGCTCAGCACTATATCAACTGGAACGGCGATAGCGTGACAATTGATACCGATTATAAGGGAGAAGTAGGGGCCCCTGTAGACCCTCAATCGGTCAAAACTACGCAAGTCCTTATCTGCGAATTAGATGGGACTGAGAATGTTCCTTCAACAGATGAAATGGAAATCTAAGGAGGCCTATATGATTGAACAAGACATCACATTATACGCAGGGCAGGACTTCGGTATGACATACGTCGTACCGCCTGGCTCCGATATGGACCTAAGTCAATATCAGGCCGTCTGCAAAATTCGTAAACGGTTCTATGGTGATATGAAATTAGAGTTAACTCCTGTGGTACAGTCTAAACAGGTAGGGTTCTTCATTAGTGGAAAGGATTCCGCTAAGGCCCAATTAAAGGGTGGCGATTACCTGTACGACGCGTTTATCTACAATGATCATAAGTGGATAAAACTAGGACAGGGTACAGTTACCATCGTTCCGGATATTTCAATGCACAAGTAAGGAGGTACTTGGTATGGACAACGAATTAATTTTAAAACTCGATAAGGAAACTACTATTCCACTTATTGAGGAGCTAGGTAAAAGCGCCTATGCTATTGCAGTAGCTCATGGGTTCAGAGGTACTGAACAGGAATGGCTTGATAGTCTAAAAGGTTTACAAGGTCCTCAAGGTGAACCTGGCCCAAAAGGCGACCCATTCCGATATGCAGATTTCACGCCAGAACAGTTAGAGGCTTTGAAAGGTCCTAAAGGTGATAAGGGCGAGGACGGACGAGACGGCGCAAGTGCAACGGCTGAAAAGGCAGCAGAATTTTTTAAACGAAAAAACATATATTTAGAAAATTCCGATATTGACACTGTATTGTCTAAACTGCTCGAAATAATGGATAGTGCTATTCCAGCGGAAGAGTATGCACCTTTAACATATATCCAGCCATTAAAAGGCCAAACAACGCTAGCCGTACAAGGCCAGCCACATTTCAAGGTCAGCGTAAATGGTGGTGATAAGCATGTATTTGAAACAAAAGGTTTAGAATTGCCTATTTCTGCATTCGGCGAAGATGATATTACGTTAAAGTATTATGATCTAACTGATAGAGAAGTTAGTACTGTAACAGTATCGGGCGTTACAGATAATGAGGGTACGCCTGATGATACTTACGAGCAAAATGGTGCTAAGTATGCACTATATGGCAAGCGCTTAATCGTGAATGTATCCAATTATAACGGAAGTGAATATAATCCGTTTGTGTTCATGGGTAAATGGACGTCGGATAAAGTGGATAATATCACAATCAATACTAATAAGGCTAAAGGCTTACATATCGGTAATAACAGCCTATTAAATTTAGGCAACAAGCCTGTATATGTTACTAATCCAGAATTTATTACATTGCTGCCTAACACATATGTAGCTGGTCAAGCAGCGAACATCGGTACGTTGCAACAGGGGACCACTATGACGCAATTTAATGCTGACGAATATAGCTGGTCAAGCAGCGAACATCGGTACGTTGCAACAGGGGTCGAATGGGGCCATCTATAATTAACCAAACCACAGGGGGAAACAATGCAAGCAATAACAGAGTTTTTATGCGAGGCTTGGCGGACATTGACAGATTCGTTCGCGGTGAAAATCTTACTTGCATGTGTTCAACCTATTTAACTATCACACTTAGGGGGAGTGAATGGATATATTGAACGACATTATTCTAATGCTGATTAGCGGTGTGTCACATGAGCATATTGTCAGTATGGGCGTTATTATCATATTAACGACGGTACTGCTATTCATTGACGCAGCGCAACGCATTACAGCGGAGGTGCTTAGGTACAATAAGGATAACCACAGGAACAATACACCTATTACATTACTTACAACGCTCGTATGGTATGGATGGGGCAAAGGAAAATATGTTGATGCTACAACAGGGCGGAAGCGTCGGTACTTAATGAGTGAACGCTTACGATCCGATTTACTCACGAAGTTATGCGTACAGTATCCCGCCTGGATGGTCTTATCGGTAGTGTTTGAATCTCTTCCCGATATCCCCATTCCAAATACTGAACTATTCCTGGACCACATCTTCTCATTCCTATTCATGCTGATTCCGTTCTTCTCCGAATGTTGGTCAATTATCGAAAACTTACGCGAAATGGTTGAAGATGACCTCGTCGATTTTGGAAAGATATTCCAAGGTGTACTAGAAATTATCAGAGCATGGAGGGGTAATGGATAAGTTAGCTATCATTAACCGCATAAAGCGGTCATATCAGTCCATTCGAATAGCTGGCATACGGCCAACTGGTGTATTAGCAACGAGGGCACTAGTCCTCGTTATGCTAGTACCGATGATATTAGTCGTTGCCCAGTATGTGATATCAACGATTAAAGGCTATGTATCGCCTGAAGCTAAGCAGCTTATCGATAAGGGTATTCTTATCATTGACCACATATTCGTTCCATCGGTGCTTATGTCAATTGTAGGGCTTTGTGGCATGTTTATTGACAAAGACCATAACGGGATACCAGATAAGTTAGAGGAGCCTAATACGTTGCCTATGAACAAACCTGGCATACAGCAATTAGCGGATGACGTTAACCATGATGAGAGGGGGAAATAATTAATGTTTAGACAACTTACGATGGACGAGTTACAGTCCTTAGCACTAGATGCATATGGTCAAATTGAAAAAGCCTACCTGCATTGGACAGGCGTGAAAGGTGGTAAGCACTTCAAGGATTACCATATTAACATTGACCGAGATGGCTTAATGTGGACCGATATGGAGGCCTTAACCGATTATAAGGAACATACCTACATGCGCAATAGTAACGCCGTAGGCATTGCCATTGAAGCGTGTTGGGATGCGGTCTGTGAAAATAATCTAGGTAGTGAACCACCAACCAAAGCACAGTTAACCACTATGACACAAATTATGGCCGTGCTCACTATTAACGCTGGTGTACCACTTGACTTACAGCACCAAATGACCCATGCAGAAGCAGCAGATAATAAGGACGGCCTCGACCTCTATTATTTAGATCCGACGGGCTACCCTAACAACACCTACGGTCCTGACTCCAACGTTGACCGATGGGACCTCTTAGTGTGCCATGAAGGTGACGAACGATGGAGTGGTGGTGACTGGTTACGTGGCACCGCTCGATGGTGGGGCGCTCAGTGGGGTAGTACGATTTAGGAAGGAGTTACCATGTATGAAACTATCAAAAACAAAATTGTATCTGCGTCTACTCGTAAGCGCGTTATTCTTGGTGTGCTTAGCGTTCTTATCATCTGTTTCGCATGCAGCCTCATTAGAGGGTACCTCGACACAAGAGTCGACTATCAGCGTACCCGTGAGCAGTTGGAACGAACTCAAAGGGCGCTTGATGACAGCAGAAAGCTCAATCAACAGCTCCGAGAAAGCATTGAAACAAGCCAACGACTTAACCGCGACGCAGGGAACAGCATTAACAGAATTGAAGATTATCAACGAAGAACGGACGAAGGAATTGAACGCGCTCAAAGCAATCAACGAGAAACAGGGGCAAGAATTAACGAAAGCCTCCAATCTCTTGACAACGCAAGAAGCGAAATTGAACGAAGCCTCGACGTCATTAGACGAATTGAAAGAGCAAATCAAACGCAACAAACGAACAGAACAGCGCCTTAAAAGGCAACGCGACACATGGGCCGTGGTAAGCGGTGTATTTGGATTAGCAGGTGCAATTCGTCGATGACTGAGAGGTGATCCATATATCTCCTGAGCATGAGCAGGTGGACTCATGGAAGTATATTCTGGCAAAAACGAATAAAAAGCCTACTAACAAAGAAAAAATTTTCTAAGTTAGTAGGCTGTTTTGATTGTAACTTGAAATAATTTATATAATAGTATATATTATATAAACGCTTAAAATCACTCTAAAATTTCAAGCGTTACTCAACTGTTACTCAACTTTTTAAAATTAAAATTGCTATAAACATAGTGAATAAGCGGTTTTGTAATAACATCAAAATTGTACTCCAAATAATTTGGCGCTATTGCCCGCAGTGCTATGCACTGCGGGTTTTTGTATATATTGTGTTGTATTGTATGTATTATTAACAAAGGGTTGGTTATGGTAATATCGAGATTTAAAAAAGGGGCTTTGTGTACAGGTTTATTAGTCTTATTTGCTGCATCTACAGCGGTAGCTACATCAGTTAAAATTATTAATGCAACTCCAATAGAGGTTAAGTCATATATTTTAACAAATAGAGCGTTGAGGCATCCAAATTCAACGGTTAGTCTTATTCCTAATTATGGTAGCTCATTGCAAATGGGAAGTAGTAGTTATGAAACGATTGTGTTTAAGTCTGCAAAAAAACTTAGAGTTGGATTATTTGGTGAATCATCGGTGAAAACAAATCGCGATACCTATTTTTCTATTTCTACACCATTAAATCGTGTAGGTGTGGAGGTGTCTTATTTTGAAAGCACTGAACTATATAATCCCAATAAAGGGAAGTTTGATGATCAAATAACTAGCACTGATGAATCAGAAAAAATCATTTTAAATAAAATCAAACTTCACTTTGATGGCGGTTATACAAACGGATATACTTTGAGCCATGAAAAAGGTAAAAAAGGCTATCCGATTGAAAAAATTGAACCACATAGTCCTGCTGAAAAAGTTGGGTTAAAAGTTGGAGATATAGTTGTAAAGATTAATGGCCAAAAAGTTAACTTTAATAAAGACATTAATACTTTTAATATCTCTAATAATATTGATAAGAAAGAACTTGAGACTGTAACTATAATTAGTGATAGTGGTGTAGAAAAAGATATAGTAATAGAGAGCGCTTATTGGAATCCTAAAACAGGAATGTTTGAATAAAAGTGGATATATATAAGCTTAATAAAAACTAAATTTTCATTGACATGAACCACCAAAATCTGTATACTATTTTGAGTAAGCTTTAGTCGTGTTTCCATTAGCCCCGGAAGCAAAGGACAAGCTGATTTTGGTAGAATTATGACGTTATTAGGAGGATATGCAGCATGAAAACTACATTTATGGCCAATCCGAACACAATCGAACGGAAATGGTATGTTGTTGACGCTGAAGGTAAAACTTTAGGACGCCTTGCTGCCGAAGTTGCAAAAGTTCTTCGGGGCAAAAATAAACCAACTTTCACACCACACGTAGACACTGGTGACCATGTGATCGTTGTAAACGCAGAAAAAATTCGCGTAACTGGTAAAAAATTGGAACAAAAGGAATACTTCCGTCACTCTGGTTACCCAGGTGGTTCCCGTTTCACTAAATTGTCCATGATGCTTGAAAAACAACCTGAACGTGTTGTTGAAATGGCAGTTCGTGGTATGCTTCCAAAAAATAAATTGGGTGCACAACAATACCGTAAATTAAACGTATACGCTGGTCCTGAGCATCCACATGCAGCTCAAAAACCAGAAGTATTAGAAATTTCCGTACGATAATCTAGAGGGAGGAACATATAATGGCAGTAGCACAATATTACGGCACTGGTCGTAGAAAATCTTCCGTTGCTAGAGTTCGTCTGGTACCGGGCACAGGTAAAATCACTGTTAACAAACGTGAACTTAATGAATATTTCGGTCGCCAAACTTTGGAATTGATCGTAAAACAACCTTTGAACTTGACTAACACAGTTGAACAATACGATGTAATTGCAACTGTAGCTGGTGGCGGTCCTTCCGGTCAAGCTGGTGCAATTCGTCACGGTATTTCCCGTGCGTTATTGGACGTAGATGGCGAACTTCGTCAATCTTTGAAAAAAGCTGGCTTCTTGACTCGTGACCCACGTATGAAAGAACGTAAAAAATACGGTCTTAAAAAAGCCCGCAAAGCAAGCCAATTCTCCAAACGTTAATATTTGGACAACAGGTTATTACACCTGCAGACAATGTCTGCAGGTGTTTTTTGTTGCTTAGATTATGGTGACACTAATAATTATCTGTTATGATGATAGTAATGATAAAAGAAAGCGTATCTTGGATAATATGAAATCTGAGTATTATAAATGATAGGAGATATTGTTATGGCATTAATGAAAGCTATTCAATTGACAGGTCCCAGTAACTGTATTTCATGATATGTTACATAATATATTTACCTGTGTATAGGGGGCTGTATGATACAAAATATATATCATTTACTAGTGGAGAATTGGGGCTTTTTCTCAGGCCTATTATGGGAACATATTGGCATAGCTTTGCTTTCCAGTATAATTGCCATTATTTTAGGATTGGTTGCGGGTATTTTACTTAACGAGTATCGTCGAGCAGTTAATCCGACCATGATGGTTATTAATTTCTTGTATACTATACCATCCATATCCATGCTGGGATTTTTGATTCCCTTTTCAGGAATTGGTAATGCAACGGCAGTGATTGCTCTTGTGATATATGCATTATTGCCGATGGTGAGAAATACATATACTGGGTTAAGCAGTATTGATAAGGAAATGATTGAAGCGGCTACATCGCTGGGGTTATCTCATGTACAACGTTTACGATATATTGAATTGCCTTTAGCCTTTCCGGTAATCATGGTCGGTATACGAAATATGCTAGTTATGACTATAGCGCTTACTGGAGTAGCATCATTTATTGGTGCCGGAGGTCTTGGTGTAGCTATTTATCGAGGTATTACTACAAATAATACGACTATGACTGTAGCCGGCAGTTTACTAATTGCTTTTTTAGCATTGATTATGGATGCTGTATTGGGCTTTTTTGAGAAAATCATACTATATAGAGGGCATTGCAAACGTACTTTTAAACGTATTGGTATTATAGCCTCAATTGTGATAATTAGTGGTATTGGTGTGTTTATGTGGCCGTCGCAACAATCTGACGTAATTCATGTAGCTACAAAACCGATGACAGAACAGTTGATTTTGGGCGATATGCTGAAACTTCTTATTGAACAAGATACAGATTTAACTGTTGAAGTAACAGCCGGAGTAGGCGGAGGAACCTCCAATATTCAACCGGCCATGGAGTCCGGTCAATTCGATATCTATCCTGAATATACTGGTACCGGTTGGAATGCAGTACTAAAACGAGACACGCAATATAGTGAAAATTTATTTGATGAATTACAGCGCGCTTACGAGGATATATATCAATTTAAATGGGTCGGTATGTATGGTTTCAATAATACATATGGATTGGCTGTACGTAAGGATATTGCTAACAAATATAATTTAAAAACATATTCGGACTTAGCGAGGGTTTCGTCACAATTGATTTTAGGTGGGGAATATGATTTTTTCGGGCGCCAAGATGGGTATTCGGGATTACAGCGAGTATACGGCATGGACTTTAAAGATACGAAGGATATGGATATAGGTTTGAAATATCAGGCTATTGAAAGCGGACATGTGGATGCTATGCCTATATTTACTACTGACGGTCAGTTGAGCCATGCGTCTATTGTTGTTCTTGAGGATGATAAACATTTATATCCGTCGTATGTTTGTGGTAATGTCGTCAGAATAGATGTGTTAAAGAAGCATCCTGAGCTAGAATCGGTATTGCTGAAATTGACAAATACGATTACGGATCAGGATATGTCATATATGAACTATGAAGTGGAATCGGAAGGACAGAAACCTCATGATGTTGCTGAGCGATACTTACGCATCAAAGGTTTGTTATACTAACGTGGGTTGATAGCGGGTACATAGTATTGTATTGTGAGTATAAGATTACGTTTACATCTATAATTAATTCCCCTATAATAGATATATAATAATCGAAATTTATCGAAAAAAGATTTTCATAGAGGAGAAATCATATGATTTATAATACAATTCAATACGTAGTGGATAACGGCATTGGTACGTTGACATTTAATCGTCCTAAAGTGGCGAATGGTTTTAATATCGAAATGTGCAAGGAGATCCTTGAGGTTTTAGATAAAGCACATCATGATGAAAGTGTTCGTGCATTGCTGATCAATGCTGAAGGCAAGGTATTCTCTGCTGGCGGCGATTTAACAGAAATGGAACGGGCTGTAAATGATGGTGATACAGAGTCTTTATTTGAAATCGTTGAGCTAGTAGCCGAAATTTCCATGGCTATGAAACGCTTACCTAAACCGGTTATCATGAGTCTTCAAGGTGCAGCAGCAGGTGCGGCATTTAATATGGCGTTGGCTGCAGACTTTGTGGTTGCAGCTAACAATGTACGCTTTATTCAAGCCTTCGTAAACGTAGGCCTTGCTCCAGATGCAGGCGGGTTGTTCTTGTTAACTCGTTCTATTGGTATGAACCGTGCTATGCATATCGTTATGACTGGCGAAGCTGTTTCTGCTGAAAAAGGTAAAGAACTTGGTTTTGTATATAAAGTTTGTGAACCAGAGGATTTAGAGACTGCTACAAGACGCCTAGTTGAAAAATTAGCAAAAGGCCCTGCAAAATCGTACCGCGTTATGAAGGAAATGATGTGGAGAAGCTTCTTAGCAGGTTGGGAAGAATATAAGACATTTGAAGTAGAAAATCAATGTGAATTAGGCCTTTCTGAAGATTTCAAAGAAGGTGTTCTTGCCTTTACAGAACGCCGTCGTCCTAAATTTGGCCAAAAGTAAGACTGTTTTGTAATAAGATGTGCTAAATAGTATGTAAATTAGAACTACATACTCATATTATTAGAACCGATGTAGCTCAGATAGTGTGTTACATCGGTTTTTCCTTTTCATACATTGACAAAACGTATATAATAGAACTATTGAGATAGTTTTAGGAGGTCCATATTTTATGGCTCAAGATACAATTAAATGTTATGATACTCCTAGTGATGTGGTCGCTGCATTGGCGGAGGATTTTATTGCTTTCACCAATGAAGAAATCAGCCGCACCGAAACATGCATTGTAGGTATCACTGGAGGCACAGTTATCAATGGTTTGTTAGAGACATTGAACTCCCCTGAGTACATTGAGCGTGTTAACTGGGAACGGATATTTTTTGTCTGGACTGATGAGCGATTTTTGCCTCAGTCTCATGAAGATAATTATTTCAACCGTGTAAAACCATATCTGCTTTGTAAGGCGAAGGGGGCGGCCCATTTCTTTCCTATTAACACCAATTCGAAAACTGTTATAGAGGCAGCTGACGAGTATGAGAAAGAAATAGGCAATGTTCTTAAAGCTTGTAAAAAATCTGGCCTGGATTTAGCTATTCTAGATCTTGGAGAAGATGGCCATACAGCAGGTCTATTTGCCGGTTCTCATGCGTTGCGAGTGGCGGATCGAAATGTTGTAGCAGTTGAGGATGGTAAGGTGTGGGAGCGCATTTCCATGACCTTTTCGTTTTTAGCGAAAACAGATGTCCTTTGGTTTACTGTAACTGGTGAAAGCAAACGGACTGCCCTTACAAAGGTCTTGTACCAACGTGAGGATTATGAAGATACATCATGGGATAAACGTATCGGTCGTGTATTGCCAGGTGCAGTGCTTTCACAAGAACCTATGACATGGTATGTGGACAAAGATGCGTATAATGATGTACACTGATGGATGTAGTATTAAGTAAATATAAAGGAGATACAAATGGGGTCTATAGGAACACCTGAATTAATAGTTATTTTAGTGATCGCTCTAGTTATCTTCGGACCTGGTAAATTACCTGAAGTGGGTAAAGCGATTGGTAAGGGGATCAATGAATTTAAAGATGCTCTTTCCGGCCCAAAGAAAGCTGTCGATGAAACAAAGGAAGCCGTTAAATCTGCTACCACTATCGATGTGACAGCTGGGGCTAAAAATGATGAAAAACATAAGGAAGCTAATGATTAGGAGGTATTATTATGTGCAAAGATTGCGGTTGTGGTGAAGATAATGGCGTTGTAACAAAGGTATTCACTGTACCTGGTATGATGTGTAATAATTGTAAGGAAACAGTAGAAGGTGCTACATTAGGCCTAGATGGCGTACTTAGCTCCGAAGTTGATTTGCCAAATAAAACGGCTACTGTATCTTTTGATCCAGCAAAGGTATCTGTTGAAACGATTACAACAGCTATTGAACGAACTGGATTTGATGTAGAGTCCGTGGCGGATGGTGTTCGTGAACATAGCCATGGTTTACTAGGTACGATTAAACGTCTCTTTAAATAATCGAATTCATAGAGCTGTATTGAAACATCGTTTCGATACAGCCCTTTTTGTATTGTGAGGTGATGAGATGATACGCAAGTTTGATTCGGAAAATTTTAAATGGGATGGCGTCGATACCTTGGTGTACAAACAAGATGGTAGTCCTTTTAAGGATGTAACGCGACAAGTGCTATATGATGGGGCTTATGACATTCCCTGCCAATTCCGTTATTTTGAATGTTTGCCCGGGGGTTACTCTACGTTAGAATATCATGAGCATACACATATGGTTATGATTGGCCGCGGTAAGGGGCAGCTTTTACTAGGTGATGAAATTTATGATGTAGCACAAGGGGACTTTATTGAAATCCCAGGCAATACAATTCATCAATTTAGAGCTAATAAGGGCGACTATATAGGATTTTTCTGCCTTGTTAATAAAGACCGAGATAAGGTTAAATTATTGACTGATGAACAAATGGAGACATTGCGTCAAAAACCTAAGATTAAGGAATTTTTGGAGGGACTATGAGTACATGGACACGAGCGGCCTTAACCGTTTTGATTGGCCTGATTATTTGGTTTTTGCCTCATACAGAGGCGATTAAGCCTGAAGGTTGGCATTTGTTGGCTATCTTTACAGCTACGATTGTTGGTTTTATTTTACGCCCTTGGCCGACGGGCATTATGGCACTCTTTGGCATTGTTGCTGCTGTGGCAACGAGCTCTATTACGATGGTGCAAGCTTTGGGTGGCTATGCAGAGGCTAATGTGTGGCTTATCGTAGCCGCCGTATTCTTTTCTAGAGGTATTATTAATTCCGGCCTTGGTAAGCGCATTGCATACACATTAATTCGTGCCTTTGGTACAAGTTCTCTGAAATTAGCCTATGCATTAGCTTGTACGGATTTGATCATCTCTCCAGCTACGCCATCTAATACGGCGCGTGGGGGCGGTATCATTTTCCCAATCGTCCAAAACATTTCTCTCGCCTTTGACTCTGAGCCTCATGGCAATACAGCACGTCGCATAGGGGCGTACCTCATGACGACAGCCCATACCATTAATACGATTACAGTCACCATCTTTTTAACTGCTTGTAGCGGTAACCTTTTGATCACATCCTTAGGTGCAAAATTATTTGGTTATGATATTTCATGGTGGGAATGGTTCCAAGCGGGTGTCATCCCTGGTGTTATTTGTATGATTTTGATGCCATGGTTTATCTATAAAATCTATCCGCCAGAAATCAAAGAAACACCAGAGGCGGCTGAGATGGCACAAAAGGAATTAAATGCACTTGGGCCAATTACGAAATCTGAAATTTCTGTGGCTATTATCTTTATCCTGTGTATTTTACTTTGGGCTACGGCGATTTGGACAAAGTTACATCCTACAGTAGTTGCTATGATGGGTGTTCTTGCTTGTGTTGTAACTGGCTCCCTTACATGGGAAGACATATTAGGTGAACGCACCGGTTGGGATATCCTCATTTGGATGGGAACCCTCGTTGGTATGGCTGGCCTTCTTGGTAAACTTGGTGTAGTGGCTGTGTTTGCTAATTTTGTAAGTCAACATCTCGTAGGTATTGATTGGTTCTGGGCATCCTTTATTATCTCTGCAACCTTCGTATACTCTCAATACTTCTTTGCTAGTGGTACGGCGCGTATTACCGCATTATTCTCCGCCTTTGCAGCCATTTTGGTTGCCATGGGTGCACCGATTCCATTTACCATCTTGCTCTTTGGTTTGATGAATAGCCCTGGCTGTACATTAACGCATTATAGCTCTGGTGTAACACCAATCTTCTTTGGTGCAGGCTATGTACCTCAAGGCACATGGTGGCGCGTAGGTCTTGCTATTTCTGTAGTAAGTTTTATGATTCACTTCTGGGCTGGTACATTTGGTATGTGGCTGTTCGGTATTTTATAATATATAAATCCCTCGCTACGGCGGGGGATTTTTGTATATCGAATATTGGTGCATAAACATATATGGGTATAGCTATTGGGTATGGTGAACTTCATAAAAAAAATATAATAAATCTATAGAATATTTATTGCATGACACTATGGAACGTGTTATTATAGTTTTATCGTTACAGATTATTTTAGGAGGAAACATGTTCGGTTTAGTCATTAGCTTGTTGATTATCGCGCTGGTCGTGATTATTAAAAACATTCGAATTATGAACAACAACTTAACACGTTTTTGTCTTAAAAGTTCCGCGAATGGTTTAATATACAATCAATAAGATTTGACTATAGTGTTTCTTATTTGTATGTATTCCATGGGGTACATAGGTTTTTATGTATGTATTAAGGAATTCTGTAAACAAAAGGAATATCATTTGTAAACTTTTAAGACGGTTCTTTGGAATCGTCTTTTTTTTGTTCATTGTGAAAGCCGTCCAAGTGGATACTTTCAAACGAAGTGAGGAGAATATCATGAGTTGTAGAAGTGACAATTTAAAAACAGGCGTAGCACGTGCACCACACAGATCTTTATTAAAAGCACTCGGTTTTGTAGACGAAGAATTAGGTAGACCGGTCATTGGTATTGCCAATTCCTTCAATGAAATCATTCCTGGTCATGTGGGCTTGAAAAATATTGTACAAGCCGTAAAAGACGGTATCCGCAACGCAGGTGGTGTGCCAATCGAGTTCAATACAATTGGTATTTGTGACGGTTTGGCGATGAACCACATCGGTATGAAATACTCCTTGGTAACTCGTAATATCATCGCTGATTCCATCGAAGCAACAGCTATGGCAACACCATTTGATGCTATGGTATTCATTCCAAACTGCGATAAAGTAGTACCTGGTATGTTGATTGCTGCAGCTCGTCTAAACATTCCATCCGTATTCGTATCCGGTGGTGCTATGCTTGCAGGCGTACACAATGGCAAAAAAATCGGTTTGTCCGACGTATTCGAAGCAGTAGGTAAACATCAAACTGGTGAAATGGGTGATGCTGAGTTAGCTGAAATCGAAAATACCGCATGTCCTACATGTGGTTCTTGCTCTGGTATGTACACAGCTAATACAATGAACTGCTTAACAGAAGCTCTTGGTATGGGCCTTCCTGGTAATGGTACAATTCCAGCAGTATACTCTGAACGCTTACGTCTTGCTAAATTAGCAGGTATGCAAGCAGTAGAGGTATTGAAAGCAAACCTTCGTCCTAAAGACATTATGACACGCGAAGCCTTTGAAAATGCAGTAGCTCTAGATATGGCTTTGGGTGGTTCCTCTAATACAGCACTTCATTTGCCAGCTATCGCTCACGAAGCAGGTGTACCATTGTCCTTGGACGACTTCGATCGCATTGCACAAAATACACCTCAATTATCCAAATTGTCTCCATCTGGTAAATACTTCATCGAAGATTTGTATGCTGCAGGCGGCGTATCTGCTGTGTTGAAACGTTTAGCAGAAAATGGTCGTTTGCATACAGATTGCAAAACTGTAGCTCTTAAAACACAAGGTGAAATTGCAACAGCAGCTCATGTTGTGGATGAAGATGTTATCCATCCATGGAATAATCCTGTTCATGAAACAGGTGGTATTGCCGTTCTTAAAGGTAACCTTGCTGTAGACGGTTCCGTTGTAAAAGCAGGGGCCGTAGATGATGATATGCTCGTTCACTCTGGCCCAGCAAAGGTATTCAACAGCGAAGAAGAAGCTGTTGAAGCTATTACAGGCGGTAAAATCGTAAAAGGTGATGTGGTAGTTATCCGTTACGAAGGCCCTAAAGGTGGTCCTGGCATGCGCGAAATGTTGACACCGACATCCATGATCGCTGGTATGGGTCTTGATAAAGACGTAGCATTGTTGACTGACGGTCGTTTCTCTGGTGCTACTCGTGGGGCATCCATTGGTCACGTATCTCCAGAAGCAGCAGCTGGTGGCACAATCGCCGTTGTTGAAGATGGTGATATCATCAACATCGATATTCCAAACGGCAAATTGGAATTAGCTGTATCTGACGATGAAATCGCTCGCCGTAAAGCAGCATTGAAACCATTCAAATCTAATGTAACTGGATACCTTAAAAAATATGCTCTCCATGTATCTTCT
>OISK01000116.1_pt1 | contig 15215 bp, 21 predicted proteins | sample 1586521 | NCBI WGS metagenome assembly OISK01 (sample SAMN02675046, study PRJEB24791) | human gut metagenome, SKBSTL021 | isolation source: stool | host: Homo sapiens | place: USA
TCTGTAAGCTCCACCTTCTCGGCGGTCAGCTCGAACTTCTTCAAATCGACCTTGCCGATCAAGGTCTCAGCATCAGACAGGAACACCGAGCCTCGAACGGCCTGAGTTACGCTTTCACCATGGATACCCAAGGCATCAGCCATAATGAATCCTTTCAAGATTCGCGCATACAAGAAAACCCCATGCCGGAAAGGTCACGGGGTCGCATGCTTTATTTTGGGAAAATCAGTAAGCCAATCAGCCTGTGATTGGCAGGGAGCCGGCTTGCACCAGCTTCGTACAGGAACGCACCACTGCGGTCTTCGTAGTCACCACGTCGCCGATGGAAGTCAACTGGAATCCGGGATTGTCGGGTATCGCCCCTATCTTGCCGAACTCAGTGCCCTTATCGTACGGCCATTGCGAAATGCTCCGGTGAAGGAACGCGGCAATGTCATGATTCCGTTTCGGCTCACGATTCACCACCGTCAGACTCAACGTGAAACGCCACACCCACGCCTTCAGATTCCAGTCAGGCTGGGATGGGGCTCCGCAATGCCATATGATTACATCATGATCCATCACATACGAGTCGGTGAACGCCATATCGCGCGGCAACACCACGACCTTATCGAATCCGGCGGCGTCGAAATCAAGCCGTTTCAGCATTGTATCGACCAACGCTTCCGCATCCAACGGGTCACGGACACTCAAATCATGAATGACATCAGCCATACTTGGCCTCGCTCATAATGTACTTGCCTTGCATGTGCGCCCGGAAGTCATGTTCACCATACTTGTTTTCCAGCCAATCGTTGAAATATCCGAACTCCAACAGGCTTGCTATCTGCACGCCGTTACGTCCTATCACGCTCATGATCACACTGGAATGAATGCCATGCGCGTGAGTGGAGAACTCGATACGGTCAGCAACGCTGGAACTGACGGCCCTGGTACTGGCCAACGCTTTCGCCTTCGCTTCGACCTTCAACGCATGCGGTCTGGTGGCTTTCCCACCGAACCGTTTCGCTATCTGAAGGTTCAGGTCAGGCTTCAACCTCACGTACCCCATACTTTCGCATCCTCCGGTACGGTAGGCGGGTCAATATGGTTCACGGCAAGTTCGGGCGCATACACTCGACGTGCCGGAAACTCGTAATGTTTCGCCAAGTCGGACGAATGCGGCAAATACACCGGCGAACCATCCACCTCATAGCATGAGCCGTTGAACCAGATACGGGAATAGAAGTCGCCATGCCATTCGGGGGCGAGAATCTTGATCTGGTTCATTTCACGGTTGCCACCCACGTTCTGCGGCGTGGTATCCTGTGCCCAGTTCTCCGACATGACACTGTTCTTCTGGGTACGCCCGACCACGCAACCATACACGTAGTGGACTTCCCCCGTGGGAATGGTCGTGGAACCGTAACAGTTCACCAACGGCTTCATCCCCTCGAATATCATCATGTCACGGTGAAGCAGGTCAGTCGGCACATGCTTCGGGGCGGTGGCATTGTCGTAGACATGCCCGTTACGGGGCTTCTCCGCGTAGACAGCCACCATCAACCACCATAACCGGGGTCGAGCCCCAAGCTGACATGGCTCGTACCGCCCACGGGGTTCTCGGAACCCAACAGGACGGTGCGATCATCCTTGGAGACGAACAGTCGCGGCGTGGGAGAATAGCCGGGAGGGTCAGGCTGGGGGTCGTTGCGCTGATACGAGTAGGAACCGTTCGATTCGCTCTTATACTGTTCCGACTTCGCCAACCGCAACACCATTTCGCACACCACCTGCGCGAAGTCCTCTTCGCTCAAACGCCCCTTACGCAAGCGCACCCGAACGAGAGGACTCACACCCAAGCATGTCAACGCGGCCCTACGGCAACGAGTCCTAACCCACACGTCATCATATGGCGCGTCGTCCCCCGTGAACAATGCCGAGTCGGCAGTGGCGAACTTCGCCATCCACCCCACCCAATCAATATCATCGATGATTGCGGTACTCACGGGGACTCCTGACCATCAGAGAAGCACAGTGGCCTTAAGCGTGCTGTTGGACTTGACCAGCACCGGCAGGGCGGAAGCGTTCACAAGCGCCTCATAGCCCGGATTCGCGCCAGTGGAATCCAACACGACACCAACCGGGCCGGCATCATATTCACGAGTGATGCCATACACGGCCTTCTCCTTCGCCTGAGCGGTCGGGCCGAAAGCAGTGTAACCCATCGAAGTGTCACCCAAGGCCGGAATCAGGAGAACGGTGTTCTCCGGGAAGAACGACTTGACCTTGCCGGGCAGTTCGATACCCATCTGGCGGGCGTAATCCTTGTAAATGTCATCCACGATGACCACTTCACGAATATCGGTCATCTGAATGAGCACATACTTCAACTCATCATCCTTCAACAGGTTCGGCAGAGAAGCCTTGGCCGTAGTCGGATAATAGTACTTGATCATGGCCGCGTTCTTCGCCAACGCACGCCACACCTTCTTGGTGGTGAGCATGATGGTCGGCATATCACCCTCGACGGCATCGATGGCGTCAGCCCAATCACGCAAATCCTGAACCGGGTCACCGCCATCGGCCCAAGTCTGGCCGGTGGTCTTGGCGACGGTCAGAGTGGAGTCGCGGGCATAATCCCACTCGTTATCGAAAGCGGAACCGGACTTCGGGGAAATCTTCGCATCCACTGCGGCTTCCACACGATACATTTCCAGAGTGAACGCCAGCTCCTTGCCGAGACGGACGAACGCCTCACGCAGATTGTCGGCGGCAGTCGGAGTGGCGATCACGCCGTTCACAGCCGGATCGACGGTGAAGCTCGGAGAAGCGATGCCCTTGACGATGTCCTCTTCGGACACGCGGTGACGCTTACGCAACGGAAGCATCTCCGTATACTTCTTCTTGCCACCGGCGTGGGTCTCGTCATACGGTGCCTCAGCATCATAGGACGAATACTCCATCGTATCCACCTCGAAACGCGGCTGGTTCGGAACCCAGCTGACGTTAATGCCGGTCGGATTGTTCATATCCGTAAGAATCTGACCGAACGGCAAGGCGGAAGTGGCACCCTGATAAGCGCCGAGCACAATGCCGGACGCTTCGGCAGGGGTAATGAAATCCTTGTTTACCAGAGCCATATAAAAGCCTTCCTATATGAGAAAACCCGCCACGGCGGGCGGGTTCATGAATAGTTCAGAGGGAATGTCAGCTTGCGAAGATGCCGGCGAGCTTCAACGCGTTCTTCAAAGCGGACACGGAATCCTCGCTAGGAGTGTTCACCTGCTTCACGCCACCCAACGCGGTAGTGGAAGCCGCCGGAAGAGTGTATGAGCCGGAAGCCGTGACGGTGGACAGCATTTCGACATCGGAACCGGAACCGGCATCATAGGACAGAATCAGGCCGTCAACCTTCGCATTGTCGATGGTCACGGGCAGTTCGCTCTTATCGATCACAGCCATGTAACGCAAGGCGGAATCGACATACCGTTCCTTCAAGCCCTTGCGAGTGAACTCGACCTTGACCTGAGACTCCAGGAATCCAGCCACCTTGGTCTGACGGCCATCGGATGCAGTCGGATCATACGGGCCGAAATTGTTAGTGGAGCCGATACGGGCCAGCGGAATGCCGGAATACAGGTATGCCACGGTATTCTCATCGTCGATGGAAGCGAAATACTTTGCCTCCTTGCCGGAATCGCCGATGAACGTGGACAAGTCGAGAGTGACCTTCTTCGCACCGTCGGTAATACGGTTGATCAGCCACTTCTGCTTGTCCTGAGGCGCGGTAAGGTTCTCGGTACGAACCATAGCGTTAGCCATAGGTTTACTCCTTCTTGGAATTAATCATTGAATGCTTCAGACCGTATTCGTAACCGCTTTTGGCATCACCCTGAGCGGGCTTATGCACATGCGGTGCGGAATTGGAGAGAGCCGTCTGCATGGCCTGTTTGCCCGTGTTGCGCGGGAAAACGTCAGGCTCGGATTTACCGGACTCGCCTGTTTCGGGCTTGCCGGGCATGAATTTCGCAAACGAGTCAGCCCACTTGGAAATTTCCTCGGGGTCAGTCTCCTTGCATAAAGTGTCGAAAGCCTCATCCGATATTTCAGGATGATTCTTCTGCGCGGTCAATCGCGCGATCTGTGCCTGAGCTTGCGCCATCTGACCTTCGATGTCAGCGAGTTTCGCTTCGGCGGCGTTGGCACGGTCACGGTTCTCATACATCTTCTGCTCGTTCTCACGAGCCTGATGCTTCCACATGCCCAACTTTTCGGCAAGGTCATCACCGGTCTTGGACTTGTCCTCCGACGCCTGTGCGACAGTGGAGGTGGCAGTGTCCTTCGGCTGTTCGTTCGCACCCGTTTCAGGCGCTTTCTGTGATGCCGCCGTTTCAGCGGCAGTAGTGATTTCATTAGCCATCCGGCTTGAATCCTTTCGATAGATCATGCGGCCTTGCCTAGCATGGCACGCATCTGGTTGAGTATGGTCGATTGCCATGCCATTGCCTGTTTCAGATTGTCGGTAGGTTTGAACGTGAACTTTCGCCCCTCATACCGGAATTGAACCGGCTTGCCGGACTTCTGAACTTCCTTGTAGCGTCTGTTGAATTCGATCGCCCGATTCTCCATACGCTCACACTGTTCCAACGTGGTCTGACGGTCTGGCGTATGCCATGCGTCGGAATCCTTCGACGGAACGTGATTCGGTGTGTCCTTGGCATCCTCTGCTAGGAGGACTGGGCCAAGTTCGCCGTGGGTGATGGTCTGCACCTTCACCTGTTTCAATGCGGCGGCCGTAGTGCCGCCAGCCTCGGAATACAATCGTTTCAGATCGGCCTGATTCAATTGGAGTCCGGGGTCGTAGTCACTGCCGGCTGGGGCGACACCGCAATGGCAGTTGGCGTGCAACGGCAGAAGGTTGGATGTCGAATACCATCGGTCAGCCGCCACGATGCACAGGCCGCATGAGCCGGTCTTGGACAGTTCGGGATGCAACACCCTGCGATACTGCAACACCTTGCTACGTCGATATTTGCTCAACGTGGCGCTGGTCTGCGCACGCGCCGCATCCTCTTCCGCCGTGGCCTGTAGCCGGTCGAACGCGTGAGACAGCCACCTGTTGACTTCCTCGAACGTCTCATCGGTCTTACTGGGCCAATCCTTGGGACGTATCGTCGGATTCCTGACAGCCCATTCACGATACGTGTCAGCCGGACGTTGCGCCACAAGCCACGGATCGGTATTGTCGCGGGGAAAAACGAGATTCTGGACATTGCCCTTCGGGTTGACGCCGACAAGCTTCAACGTCTCATCCGCATAGGCGACACCCAACTGCCGCACCTGCTGAATCATCGCTATCTCCAACAAGGCCATACGAGCGGCGACGGCATACGTCATGCCATCATTCCACCAGTCAGCCGGAGTGAGCGCACCCCACACAGTGCGGGCCTGTTTCACATACTCGTTGACCAGACTGCTACACGCCTGTTCAAGGGAGACGGAAAGCGTTTTAAGACTCTTCCCTGCCATCAGGATTCCTCGTCATCAACAAGTTCCGCCTCAACCGTAGGAAGACCGTCAACTGCGGATTTGGTATCCTCATCCCATCCGGTAGCCGGTTCCACCGCAGCGGCCATCTTCGCGCCACCGTTGCCGGATTGCGACGTGGTGTTGAACTGGTCTGCGAGACGGTTCATATCATCCTCGGCCACATCCTGAGCGGTAAAGCCCATGCGATGCGTCAACACGGTACGACGCGCCATCAAACCACTCTGATACAGCAGTTGGCAAGCCTGGGCCTGTTCCAACGAAGACGTGGTATCCATCGGCTTCCACACCATCTCGAACTCGGTTTCGGAAGCCGCCTTGGAACCATCCAACACCATGGCCATGCGAATCATGCGCACGATGGCTTCGGCGTCCAGTTCGTTCATCGTCTGCACTTTGAACTTCAAGGTTTCACGCTTCAACTCCGCACCATTGGCGGAACCCTGAACGTCAGGCGAAAGAATATCCAACGGGATGCCGGACACTGCCGCGATCTGCTTCACGTCGGAAGCGATGATGTTCTGCAAGCCACTCGTATCGGTGGTCTGCGACTCCCATATTTCAATGCCCTCCGGCAACTGCCATAAGGCGGCGGGGCCCATTGCAAAACGCTTCGAATAATCGATGGGGTCTCCGGCTTCGGCAAGACCGTTGATAACGTCAATGTCCTCTTCGGTGTAGGTCTGGGGAAGCTCACCCCTGATGGCACGCTGTCGGAACGCTTGCATCATCGTAATGCACAACCGGTCGAACACTTCACGGTCGATACGCTTCAACATCGGCAGATAAGGCTCATACAAGCCTTGCCCGTCAACCGTGCTCAACCGGACGATAGGCAACGATTCACAGGCGAGAGCGTAATCATACTCGTCATCCTTGCTGGAATCCCACTGCCAGTTCGTACCAGGACTCCACACTTTGCCATCGTTGATGAAGTCGGACAGTTCGGTATCGTTCGACGGGTTGATGACCGTCTTATCGGATTCCCGTGAAGCCACGCGAGAATACACTCGCTTCGCATACCCGTCATCATCACGTTCGATACGGAACAAGGTGAGCTTTTCGACACCCTCCTTGTCGTCATACGAGTAGATGATGGCCGAATCGTCATTGTCGGACATCCACGCTTCCCAAGGGCTCAACGCCTTGATGTAATGGGTACCACGACCCTTACCAACGATGGCGAACGAACACCCGTAATCACCCTTATCGGGCAACAGGTGACGGCGTAGGATGAACGACAGACCGCACTGTTTCGCCATCTTATCCGCGTCGGTATCCTTCAACGAGGAATCCTCGACCTTACGGAAACCATTGGGCTGTTGACGGTCTGTCACGCTTTCGCTGATACGCCGGGCTAGATTCACCACACCCAACTGACGCATCAGCCTATACACGGGAGCCGAATTAGGGTCAACACCCTGCGGGACACTGCTCTTGTCCACCATCTCCTTGCCATCCTTGAATAGTTTCAATTCGGCAATCTCAAGCAGACGGGAACCCCACTCCTGAGCCAGAGAGGTAATCACATAAGCGTCATCATCCTCACTGGTGGCACCGTCGATGATAAGCTGCAATTCAGCCATGACACCTCTCTAACATTCAGTAGATTCTGCGCGGCGCATACTTCGGCTTCGCGTCAGCCAACTCCAAATACCGGCTTCGCGCCGTATAAGCCAACAGTCCGGCCATACAAGCGTCGATCTTGTCCGGCGAGTTCGGAGACTCCTTATAAATCGCATACCCCGTACGGGTTTCACGACGGCGGGCGTTACGGAAATGGTTTATCAGCCTCGGATCGGCAAGCAAGGCTATATCATCCTTGACCGGCTTGCCTTTCCTCTCAGGCTCCGTATACGGGTATCGGAAAGCGGTATGCGCATTATCCAACGCCACCTGCATGTCCTTAAACCAATTGTTCGTCCAGAACTTTATCTTGTCGCCGGACGCCCTCGGCCCAACCTTCAACTGTTTGCCGAAATCCTTCTCCCAACCGCCTATCATCTGCTCGAAATAGGCGACATCGGCGAAGAATCCGACCACGTTATACTTGTCCATCATCCAACGGGCCATGCCATCGAATGCGTCACGGTTCACACGCCACGTAGCCTTCTCGGGGCCATCCGGCGCAGACTCCAATTTGATGAGGAACAGCATGCCATCGGACACGCGGCAACCCACGAGAGCCGTGGAATCATCCGACACGGAACCATCGAACCCCAAGGTGATCGGTTCCTTCTTCGTGACGAACCGTTGCCAAGCGCCATCCAACCTGATCGAATTGAACGCCGTATGCATTTCATCCCGATACAGCAAGTGGGATTGAATGTCGGATTCGGTAATCCAAGCATCATGCACGCTCGACAACGTGTTGAAGAAGTAGCGCATGGAGTCAGCCGGATCGGAATCAGGCTGATAGATCTGATCCATCTGCCCGTTCAAATCAATCCACCCATCCTTCGACGGGCCAAGCTCACCATCCCAATACGTGTGGCCTTCAGGGTCAACGCCCTCATCGTCCAACACTGTCATGCGGCCATCGGGCAGTATCAGATGATCCTTACCGTCCGAACTTTTCGCGCTGGCACCGTAAGCCACCTGCAAGGCGCGGAGAACCTTCTTCTCGTCCGCGAAATCATCCAAGTCGATGTTCGCATACACGTGGTCGAAGTAAATGCCGCTACGATGCTTGATCTTGCCTGAAGCGGTATCCCATGCATACTTGTATGAGGTTTCCGCAATGGACTCTTCGCCCGGCTTGTACATGGTGGACGTTTCCAGAATCCACGGGTCAGCGTCACCCTTACGTTTGCCAAGGTTACGTTGCACGGTCTTGTACATGTTGCGCAGCTTGTTCGTATTGTACAAATGGGTTTCATCACAGGCGGCGAACGTTTCCAAGCCGCCGTCCTTCGACGCGGCGCCGCTCGTGGTAGGAATAATCTCCCCACCCTCAGGCAATCCGATACGGGTACGGCCCACGTCAAGGCCGACGCCCTTCAGCTGGCTTAACGGGCCTTGGTCGCAGTTGTAGTAGATCGAGTCGAAAATGTTACCCGTCTGGCCTTCGGCGGTAGCCAAGCAGAGAATCTGCGGCATCTGCACCATACGGCCCGCAGGTTCGCCCGGACTATACGGGTAAACCTCGCCAAGGAACTCGTAGGTTTCACCCTCTTCGGCCCAATGGTCGAACCTGCACGGGGCCAAACCCTCGAACGCGCATATGCCAGCGGCCTTGCCGGACTTGTTCTTGCCTTTCGCACGGGAATAGAACACACGGTTGAACCGGCGCGTACCCCATTCGGTCAACGCGTAAGCGTGAAGCATGAACAGGTATTCGTCCATGTCGAACTCTTCCGGCAAGCCCACGCCACCGCCACGGCCAACACGGAAAAACGTTTCAATCCACCATACAGCGAACATTCCCATCGAACGGGCGAGATCATCGCCTTTAAGATCAGGAATACGTGTATGCACTACTCACCGCCACTAACCACTCTCAAGCCAAGCGCGGCGGCACGTTGCCTATTACGTTGGACGTTGCGGGAACCCTCGGTATCCCCCTGATAGGCGGAAGCCTTCATGTCATCCGGTTGCGGAGCGTCGAACTTCAAACGGACACGAGCTTCGGGCGTAATCCCCAACGTGCCCTCACGTTGACGAATCTCACTCGCCAACATCCAACGGCCCTTCGTCTTCGGGCGCCAGAAATCATCCTTCAACAACGCCAAATCCTGAACTGCATACCAGTCAGCTTCAACACCCATACGCTGGGCCAACGGGCTGATACGAATCGACTCATACCATGCGCGAGTCCTCGGCAACCACTCCTGCCCATCAGGACGGACAGCCGGAAACTCCAACCCCATAGGACTCTCAGGAGCCTTGAGAATAGGGTTCTTCGACTTCTGCGCACCACGCCCATTACCAGCCATAACCACTCCACAATCCGTCCCGTTTCAGGACAACACCACCGCTAAGGCGTTCCACCCTTGCAGCGCTTGTGAACCAGCAGACGATTCTTCAAAGTCGCCTGAAACGATTTCTCCAAAGGAACCTTCCATATGAAAGCGGGGCCATCATCCCCGCCGGAACTCAAAACGACAGGCTCATGGCATATCGCACACAAGCCACCACACTTATCAATCACCTGAGAGTCAGTAAACGCCTCAACCACCAGTTCAGGGCCTACATCATCCCTATCGACCTGCTTCACGTACATCGTCGTCACAGGCTTCAACGGCATCGAATCGTCACGGTCACGCGCGCGTTTATACGCCACCCTGCAACGCCCGGAACAAAACAGCTGATCAGAACGCTTAGGGTCGAACCACACATGGCATTGAGGACACATGCGCTGACGCAACGGCTTCAACGGCGAACCAGAATGCCGGTCACGATCATAATGAGAACGACACAAGCCCTTCGCACACACCGTATTCGTACAACCAGCCACCATGCACATGAGATCATTCACCTGAAAGCCGGGTGAGAATACCATTGATTCTCCTTCCGCTTCCTACCATTCTCACGACGCACATCAGCGGACTCGCTTTCGGTCTTCCGCTGATGATGCCAATGGCACAACGTCCACAGGTTCTCGGAACTGTCATCGTCATACCCGTCATGACGAACCTTATGGTCAACCTCATTGCCATACTTGCCGCAAATACGCACGTTGCCGAAATCATCCTTTACAGGCCACTGACACACATGCTTGTCCCGTTTCAGAATCCGCATACGGGTACGGGGCCAATCAGGATTGAACCGTTCCTTACGCCTACTAGTAGACCACGGCATACAATCCCTCCAAGAAAACAGGGCGGCCGGTGCTGAGCGAGCATCATAACCAGTCAGGGAGAATCTATAGCAACAGTGGTTGTCTCAGGTCAACCGCCCCTAGTACTTGCCGAGGGATTCGAACCCTCACACCCCGAAAGGTAACGGTTTTTGAAACCGTCGCGTCTACCATTCCGCCACGCAAGCATTATCAGAATAATATGGTAGAATCAAGAATCCTACCACAATAAGGGAGAACCTATGAGCCTGAAAAGCATGATCGAAAAACGACACACCACACAAACCCAACTGGCCCGAAAATCGGGCATACCGCAACAAACCATATCCGAATACGTGACGGGCAAACGCCCCGTAAGCAACATGACAGTCGGCACGGCCTTGAAACTCATGGAAGCCCTCAACACGAAGAAAATCCACGACCTCATGTAAGAGACAATCCAATCCCACCACATACACAACAGAAAAGAGATGGGATTGGACTACCTCTACAGGAACACACATGGCGATTAACGTCAGCCAGACGAGCGGATGATGAGAGATTCGAACTCCCGGGCCACAACAGGCCGTCACCTTAGCAAGATGATGCAATAAGCCACTCTGCCAATCATCCAAAAAGCAGGAGCCGCCCAACGAAGGACGACTCCGGAGACTGTTTCTACAACATGTAGATCAGCTAATGTGCAGTTCTAGCATGCACGTCCACCCAACGAGGCAGCTGTCAGCTTAGTACAAACCCTACGCCCGAGAAACTGACCAAACGGCGTATTGGAGGGCGGTACCATCTCCCTCAACCGCACATCATGCCGGACTCGAACCGGCATCGACGGTTTTGGAGACCGCCATGCTACCAATTGCACCAATGACATGTACACGAATCCGCATAACACCAGGATCCGACCAAGAAAATTCCAAAGCCGAACCGAAGAAGCGGGCGGTCGCAGGAATCGAACACTGCCATAGCAATCCAACCACCACATCCAGTGGAACCGCCATCCCAGCCCCAGATATTCTCAAATGCGCATATAGCCCACTCGTAGGGGAACCGGAACAGGTGTTGATACGACCAGTTTAGGCCCCAGCCATCAACATCACCCAAGGTGTATTCTACTCACACCAACGGGTGCAACAACGGTTGCATGTCCAATTCGTGTGAAGATTTCGTGAGTAACGCGTAGTTCAAAAATGGTCTGGGGTGCATTCAGCGTCAGCACCAGAGGCCCAGCGGCCTTGCTTTTATCCCGGGGGTACCCTCTCCCACGGGGGGTGTGTGTTGACGTGTGGCGTGTCGTATGGTATTTGTGCGCGCACGTGCGGTCATGTGTATGCATGTGCCTATGTCTGCGATCTCCATGTGCGACGTGAGCGCATGATGTGCATGTGGTCGTGACGTGCCGTGCCTGTGGCATGTCCGTCCGTCTGTGGTCGTGGCGTGGTCGTGGTCTGTCCGTCTCTCTCTGTGGTCTGTCGTGAGCCGTGCCGTCCGTCTGTCCTGGCATGTGGCGGCCATGGCATGACGGCATGGTATGGGACTGTGGATTTATGTGGTATGCGACACGCCGGGCGTCTTATGTATCTCGATTTGCTATCCGATTGGCTAGCATGTATAGTGATAGCCATCACCTACAAACCACGAAAGGAAACAGGAGATGAACCACCCGCCCTAGATCAAAGGCCACACGGCCCAACCCCACAGCCCCGGCCCCTCAGCCGCGCGGTATTGACCTCACGAAAAGAGGAATTTGATAATCGAATAGTGGACGTGACCAAGACCACTCCGATTGCTTCCGGCTGAATTCCATCCTCAGGATGCAGACGGTCGATACGGAATGCAAGTCACAACGAGGGCGCGGTATCCGGCATGGAATTGTCCCGCGCGCATACATGAGTTTGAAACTACAATCGTGCTCACGACCATAGAAAGTGAGCACAGTATGAATCTTAGAGACTTGAGACTGAGCCGTGGATTAACGCAACGAGAGCTCGCGGCAAAAAGTGGAGTGCATCATATCGCAATCGCCAGATTTGAGTCGGGTGAGAGGGATATACGTACCGCCTCTTTGGATACGGCCTTACGCCTGTGCGATGCCTTGCATGTGGCTAATCCGCGCAGACTGCTCGACAGTGAGCGGCCTGAAAGTCGATAGTCCTAATCAGGCTTGAGCATGTCTTTACGGCTCGCTCACGCCGCTCAAAAAACATAAAACCCCTAGCTGATTCCAGTCAGCTAGGGGCGGTGCTAATCATCCACACAAACACAAAACAATTAGCGCTTGCCAGTCTAGCACAGGCGCTGGAAAGAGAAAAATCATGCTGACAGTACCAGAAACCATCAAGGCAATCGAAGCCACTCGACCGCGCAGCAAGTGGCAGCAAGGTGTCAAGCAGACGGCGCTCGACATGCTCGAACCGTTCCGTGATGAGACCATGCCGGAACGGTTTGCGGATCGGCGCAAGATGATGCTGAACGGCGCGCGAGATTGGGAATCGTACATCTACGGCGGTTGCGGTCTCGTCTACAATCGCGACATCGCCGAACGTTTCTTCACGGCTTCTGAAATGCGAGAGTACATGCGTCCCGGCCATGATGCTTCGATGGCATGGCATGGCGAAACGTTGCTCGACATGTACGTGCGGGCAATCAGGCAGGCTGAAGTTTTGATCGCGCGTTGCGCTCGTGAGGGCAAGTGAGGTCAGTGATCATGCGTAAGATCATATCCGCGCTCATTGCCATCGTCTTTGCCGTGAGCTTGACCGCTTGCGGTACCGTCCATCAAATGGAGGTGTGGCGATGAGGATTCATCTCCTCCGCTCACTGCTGATCATGGGCGGCTTCGCCCTCTTCCTCGTGACTTGGCTGGACTTGCTGAGCATTCCACCCTGTGCGACTGATACCCTATTTCGACTGCTTGAGCTCACATACGTATGGCTAATCTATCCCGGCTACATTCACGGCTACCGTCCATGCTTACGGACGTGCGAAGTGGCGCGTAACTGTAAGTAAAATTTCCTAAACACGACACGCCGAACAATCGGCGTAGTTCCAACACTTCCCACCATCTCCCGTTTACATGATTTGTCCTGTAGACGGGATGGTGGTAGTCTCAGAATCACACACACAAACACAATCCAAGGAGCACACAATGGCACAGGCAATCAGCGGACTTTGGGCGGTCAATATCGACGGCATCCAATTCGCCTATTTCAACACCACGCAGAGCATGGTCGGCGCATGGGCTTACCGGCTGGATGGCAACCGGCAAGTATGGCAGCGCATCCCGGGCCGCAAGTCCGCCGCCGCTGTCCGTGGCGTCGCGGCGGCCTACCGCGCGAACGGCATGGCCATGCGATTGGACATCAAGTCCAGCGAGTATGATCAGGCAATCTCAGAGATTGGCGAGATTCCTGAAATCGTGGAACGCGGCGAGGTTAAATGGCGCAAGGCCGATGGCGATTATGAGATCGGCGGCGCTTCCCTCACCAAGCTTGACGTTGGGCGTGGGTGGCAGATCGAAGATCCGTACACGATTGTGAGGGATATTGACTTCCTCACTCCCGCCGAGTATGACCACCCGGAAGCCGTCGAATCGTTCGATGAAGCAACCGAACCGGAACCGGTGACGGCTGAGATTCCTGAAGTTCCGCCTGTCTCCGACAACAAGGCTAAGGTGGTCAAGGTCTCCGGCAGCGTGATCGTGCGGGATGTGACCATTCCAGGCGGCAAATCGGTCAAGGAATTGGCTGGCGTGTTCGGCTCTTTCAAACGTAAGCCGCACAGCTTCCGCGATTCCAAGGGGCGTAAGGTCGCTTACGTCGCCTATGATGGCGATACTGGCGTGGTGGCCTACCGTGACTACTACCGGCCGGGCAGTGATAAGATGCTGGAACGGTCCATCACGGATTATCTCACCGCGCACAATCTCGTCAAGGCGGCTTGATGACAAGGATTACGATCACTTCCGAGCATGTCGAAGCCGCGTTGGAAGCGGCTGGATATGCGACGGTTGACGAAAACATTCAAGCCGTCCTGAAAGAGATCAAGGCTCGTCCGGCATTGCTTACCGCCTACTTGAGCGCGGTCATCAACGCCACGGATCTTCCTGACCCTCGCCGCATGGATTCTCTCTTCTAACTTAAATGCCGGTGGATATTGCGAGTATCCACCGGCTGAGCAAACCAATCAAACATTACCCATAATCAGCTTGCAAAGGGAATATTATCATGCGTACCGAAATCAATCACGCAACCGCCGAAAAGTATATCGAAGACTACCTCACCTACTCCGATCAGCCGCTCGAAGACTGGGACATCGACATGGCGGCGGACATCCTCGTAGACCGCTGCTACGAAAACAGCGGTTGGGGTGAACAGATCGTCAACGATTACGATGACATCGATTCCGACCTGTTCACCGAAATCATGAAGTTCTCCCGCCGTCACGTCGAGCTGAAGGACGTGTGGGACTTGGATAACGTCACCATCACCGGCTGGGAGCCGGACTACAATCAGACCATCGACAAAGATCAGGCCGTTGACGAGGACGGCAAGGCATGCTACAGGTCGTATCATTTCGCTTTCAACGGCACTTGCCCCGTACAGTCGCAGATCTTCCTGGCTGATGACATGGAAGAGTTCGCTAAGACTTGGTGACATTCCTCAGAGCCGGTAGCAATCCTACCGGCTTTCCTAAACCCTCTCAAAATCGTAAAGGATATTCAAGTGATGTATTACGAATTCGCCGGTTTCGACCGCACTACGAACAAGGAATATTGGAAGCCTGTTTCTACCGTCCGTCTGCATCTCAGATGGCTGCATGATTGGCTGAAGGGATACAGGTGCGCACGGCATGGCTATGAGGGATGGTTGTACTGCAATGTGACTTCCGGCCC
>OISK01000125.1_pt1 | contig 14655 bp, 10 predicted proteins | sample 1586521 | NCBI WGS metagenome assembly OISK01 (sample SAMN02675046, study PRJEB24791) | human gut metagenome, SKBSTL021 | isolation source: stool | host: Homo sapiens | place: USA
GTGACTGGAGTTCAGACGTGTGCTCTTCCGATCTCCTTGTCCCAAAGCCGATATGCTACTGTTAGAAAATATATATGTTTTCTAAGTTTAGTAACTGTGAGGCACCTTCCTAAAACCTCCAGCTACCTTAACGGTCTGCGCCTGATTGCTTGAAGAATATAGCTTAGCAATATCAAAGGACTGGCTCGCCCCAAAGCCGACACGCTACTGCGCTTCGCGGAGCCCGAAGTCGTTTTGGGACAAGCCAGTCCTTTTTTACTGCAAATCTGAATTTGAAAAATATAAACATATATATTTTCTAATATGAGGAGGAGGGGACCTTCGGGGAGAAATTTAGGTTATAATAGTTTTGATAAAGGTTGGTAGAATTATGAAACAAGAAAAAGACAGAGAAGTATATAATCAAACAACATTAGATGCGATGAAAGAAGCAAAAGAAATAACTAGAGATTCAAAGTACCCTAGTTATGAAACTTTAGATGAATTAAAAAGGGCTTTATTAGATGAAGATCATAGAAAAAAAGTCACTAATTGATATCTGGCAAAGGGGCTCTCATTGCCCCAAGCGAAATACCATATTAGTGACTTCTTTGAGTTAAGTATACAAAGTGAAAAAGGTTTTTACAACTAAAAATCTTACGCCTCTGGTTTAGCGATGTGTGGCTCCCATGCGTCGCTACGCTCCTCTGTTAGCTCACACCCTGCGTCGGCCATGCGGAGGCCGTAGGCCAGAGTCAGACCCGGCCTGTCTATCCACAATAGATTATGTTTAACCAGTTGTGCGAACTACAGTAAGAGTGAAAAAGGCACATGGTGCTACCAAAACGACTTCGGGTCCCGCTTTAGCGCGATAGCGTGTCGGCTTTGGTAGCACCATGTGCCTTATAATCTATTCTTCTGTTTGTTCCACAACTGGTTCAACATAACTAACCAAAATTTTGTCTATCCGTGTATTATCCATGTCCACGATTTCGAATGTGTATCCGTCCCAGCTGGTTTTGTCGCCTTCGCGTGGGATTCTGCCGAATAGAAGGTTCATGAGGCCGCCCAGTGTTTTGTAGAGATCGTCTTCTTCGCGTGGTAGTTCTTTGACAATGTGGAAGAATTCTTTGAATTCGTCTACGTCGAGTAGACCGTCTACGAGCCATGTGCCGTCTTCGCGTTCGACGATGCGGTTTTCTTCTTCTTGGCGCTCTTCTTCGCCGGATGGCATGAGACCTACGATTTCTTCCATGATGTCGTGCAAGGTAACGAGGCCGCTAAAGCCACCATATTCGTCGAGGACGATGGTTTCGTGAACGCCTTCGTTACGCAATGTGTTGAGTAATTTCATAAGAGAAATGGACTCAGGTACGAGCAATGGTTCTTTCAAGCAAGAATGGATGACATGATGCAATGATTTTTCGCCTTGTAAGCATTGGACCATCACATCGGTTACATTGATCATACCTCGTAATTCATCGAGAGAGTCTTCACCTACTGGAATGCGGTATTGGTTCGCCGTTTTTAGGACCTCCATGATTTCTTCTTCGGACGAGTTTAAATCAATCCATTTGAGTTGCGTCCGTGGTGTCATGACGTCGCCTGCGTTCATATCTGCTAGGTGGAAAATATTTTCTACGAGGATTGGTTCTTCTTCTTCAAAGGCCCCCATGGCTACGCCTTCGGTGAGCATTTTGTTGATTTCCGATTCCGTTACAGGCGCTTCTTCTTTCACAGTAACGCCCAATATTTTCAATAGAAAATCGGTGGACACGCCGAGGAACAGTACGATTGGTTTTAATGCTTGTGAAAGCCAGTAAATTGGCTTGGAAACAACAACGGCAATGGCCTCAGGGTTGTTGATGGCTAGGCGTTTTGGCACTAATTCACCGATAACAAGGGATAAATAGGTGATGATAGAAACAATTAAGAAGGAACTGATAGAAGCCTCATAAGGAGCGATACTAGGGAAGGCTTTCACCAATATGTCAGCTAATGGTGCGGAAAAGGTGGCACCGGAATACAAACCGGTCAAAATGCCGACGAGAGTGATACCGATTTGGATGGTAGAGAACATCTCGTTAGGATTCTCCGCCAACTCAAAGGCCTTCTTGGCGCGCTCATTGCCAGACTCGGCCATCTCCTCGAGGCGACGCTTCTTGGCATTGACGATGGCGAGCTCGGTCATAGAAAAAATGCCGTTCGCGATGATTAAAATGACGATAATTATAAAATCTAAGGTCAGATCACTGTCCATGTAAGTAAATACTCCTTTTTATGAGATACAATTCTGCACATGAGAAAATTGAAATATTACTCTTTAGTATATCATATTCGAATCATATATGGTAAATAGCGCAAAAAGAGGAGGGGTGCCACCCTCCTCTTTTGTTTTGCGTGCATTAAAATGCTAACAAAATACTTATTTCCTTTAACTATTATTATATATTATCTACTATTTGTAAATAGTGTTGTATACTATAGGTGTTACTGCCCCATACTGGTAACAGAAAGGGGGTGAAAATGTGTTTGACATATTGAGTTCCTTAATAGTGTCTATCATAGCAGGTGTAACCTGTCACTACATCTGCAAGTGGCTAGATAGATATTTTCGTCAGTAACTAGCACAGAAAAAGGAGGGCTGCCCCCCTCCTTTTTCGTTTGCGTGAAAATGTGTCACACATTGACTTCCTTTGTCATATATTATATTACATGATTATTTAACGTTTGTAAATGATGTTATCTATGTATACAATGATTGATAACGTTGAGATTTTTGGTCTAACATTAAGGGGTCGGTTCATAGCAACCCTGCTTTTTGTATGGTCTATTTTTCCTTAGTTTGGCTGAATAACCAATCTCTAATGCCTTCGATATTATAAGCTACAGACCATGTGTACATATGGTTGCCATCTTTAAATACCGTGTAATTAATAGGAGCCTTTTGATCGACTGTAGCTTTCACCAATGCGTCGAATTGTTCCGGTGTAGAATGGCTATCCCACATAGGAGAGGTTGCAATTTTAGTGCCTAATTCGGCCCAATTTTTAGTAGCTGTATTCATGCCAGGATATGCTTTATCATCGCCTTCGGATACGAGTATCCACAATTTTTTATCCTTTAATACTTTCATTTCCTCCGTATTCCATTGGCATGCTACGAGGAATTGAGCCGTAAACAAATCAGGATGTTTGTCGCTAATGGCAATGTTTGCCATACCACCTTGAGACTGACCAGAACCGTAAATTCGGTTCTTATCAATTGGATACGTAGCGATGACATGATGTAATAGACTATCTACCAAGGTAAGACCTGGAGTCCATTCATTTTTATCAGTAGTCATCATACCAAGTGTATCTACTAAATCTTGAGTGTATTGAGGGGCAACGATGATGGCTTCATGTTTTGCTTGTTCCTCAGGGCTAGCGAAAACAGTAGCACCATTACCTTGGAATAGTACCGTGCGATTATCATTGATATTGGCACTGGAGTCAGCTATGAAGAAATATAGAGGGTATTGTTTTGATGCATCATAGTTTTTCGGTAAAAATACATTGTAAGGAATGCTATTACCCGTAGTTGGATCTGTGTAAATATATGTTTTAAACTCATCCATAATAGTAGATGCCGTAGATGTATTGATTACGCTCGTTTGTGAAGGGCCGTATATAGTACCTGTTTTAGTTACTACCGGTTGAAATTGAGTGACTGTAACGTTTAAATCAGGCAATTTACGATCGGAACGCAGTGGTGCATCGACGCCTACAGCACCATTATTTTTAGGTTTATTAGGGCGTGGTGCTAATACGAATGGTGTAGAGTTTTCATATTCAAATTCCACTACAACGTATTGATCAGCTGCTGTAGCTTTAGAGTTTTTGTCTTTTTTACTAGCTTTGACCGTATTTGTTTGTCCTACTGTTGTATCTATTTGAGGGGCACCATTGTGCAAACCTTTAGCTGTAGATTTGTAATTTTCTTTCAGTTCAGGTACAGAATTAGTATAGATATTGTTGATTGTTTTGCCTTCTACTGTGAAAGTATTGAGCGCTAATGCACTTTCTTGGATTGCTTCTGGATATTTGATGATGATAGCCGCTATTTTTTCACCATCACCATAAATTTTTGGCACTGCCGTTACAGATTGCATGCCGTATGCTTCTGTTTGATGAGTCTTAATTTCAGAGGTAGCAGAGATAGAGTTTGTACTAGAAATAGTAGTAGCCATGTCCGTTGCAGCTAGTATATTTGTTGTAGAAAGTGTGCCTAGCACAAGAGCCATTAATAAGATTTTATTCATCATATCTCCTTATTTTATCGTATTTATCAAAATATTTATTAAAATATATAATAAAATTAAATTTAGTGCAATTTATTAGAATTCGTGTAATTTATAATTACATATATTAGATAGATAATCTTTATTTATTTATTGAATAGGTAATCTTTATTATTGATAGATAAATATAATGTAGTAGGAAATTAGTAGTAGATTTTGTAAGATAGTATAATAGAAAAAATAACAATATAACATAGCGCAATATTTACGATAGTTGGGAGTGTATCAATGGCAACCGACCAAGAATGGGAAAGTATATTACAAATAAAAACAGCAGGCCGTGATGATAGTCGTTCGGATGCAGAGCATCATCCGTATGAGCCAACAGATTACTGTGTTCTTGAGCGCCTTGCCAATAGCGGTTATATTACGAAACAAAATACCCTCATTGATTACGGCAGTGGCAAGGGGCGCGTTAGCATATTTATGGCTAATCAGACGCGGTGCCATTCCATTGGTATCGAATACGATGAACGTTTGTATGAACGGGCCATCGTAAATGGTGAAAGCCCAGCTGCCAAGAACCGCGTATCTTTTGTCCTTGGCGATGCAGCTACCTATGCATTGCCAGACAATGCAGATCGATGCTTTTTCTTTAACCCCTTTGCACTTCATACCATTAAACGCGTACTAGGTAATATCTTTGATTCTTTATATCATCATCCAAGAGAAATTCTACTATTCTTCTATTATGTTAACGAAGAAGTAGAGAATTTCCTAAATAACCACGTGCGCCTTGAAGCAGAAGAATCAATACAATGCGGTGATTTATTTCAAGAACGTGATGAAAAAGAACGCATATTGGTATATAGAGTGAATGTGTTTTAGTAAATTAATTTATCTCTATATTTCGTTTTATCTATTCTTATAGAAAAGTATATATAGACATTATATAATCTAATTGTTACTACTCCATTCTGGTAACAGAAAGGAGGTGAAAACATTGCCGGAGATATTAATTTCCTTTTTTTTATCTATCATAGCAAGTATAGTTGCATATTATATTTGCAAGTGGCTGGATAGATAGTTTAGTTAGTAACCAGCACAATAAAAAATAGCAGGGCTGCCACCCTGCTATTTTTTCGTATGAAAACATTGCCTCATACTAATTTCCTTTGTTACTCATAGAATAGCATGATATAAAAGGATAGTCAAATTTTACGTACTTTCACTAAAACACGCAGAAAATCCGCATATTTTCTGATATAATAATAGATTAGAGAGTATAAAAATTTATTTTTCTATTCACCATGGTATGTATTGATTCGTAATGATTAATCGTAGTGATTAGGGCTGAGTATATACCATAAAGGAGGAACGTATGGAACGCGTATCAGCAAGTCTTATTGAAGAAGTTCGCAATGCCTTAGTGGAGCGTTATAATCGTGATCAAGAAATTCAGCAAATGATTGAGGAAATCGGTGCTGAGGAAGGTCTCAACGAAAAAGAATTGTCTGTTATTTACCAAGCCTATTTAGAGGTTAAGGAACGCATGCAATATACGGCGAATTTGATGGAATTGTGGAATCAAATTGAGGTCGTTCAGGACCGCATGAGCATGCTTAATTCTTATGAAAGCTTGGAACGCGATTTATTTGGCGATGTTCTTTCCTTTGATAAACCGATGGGCTATGGTGCGTCGAATCAAGACAATTTAGATTATGCAATGGAGCAAATTAAGTTACAAGATATAGATACTGAGCTCGAAAATATTGAAATGGCTAAGGATTATTTAATTAATAAGAAAGATAGCAATAGTAACATGAAGGACATTGACCTTGCCAAGGAATATCCTATCGATGATCAAGATATTGTTTATTTTAATGAGAATTCAGCCAATAAGAAAACTACATCTAATCGTGATGACATCAATGACGATGACTTTGATGACGATGAGGACGATTTTGATGATGAAAGCGTATTAGACAGAGATGTTCGCACGTCTTTAGATCCTTATGATATGGTAAATTCCTTGTTGTACTCCAAACAATCTGGTGATGATACAACTAAAACCAAACAACAAAAGGAAATCGATAAGCTTATCAAAAAACAACTGAAACGCGTGGAAGAAGAATGGGCGAAGCTTTCAGGAAAAAACGCTAAAAAAGATAAGAAAAAGAAAGATAAAAAGAAAGACAAAGATACAAAGAAGGATAAAAAAGACAAGCAGTCTAAGAAAGAGTCCGAATTAGTAAAGGAATCGAAGAAGTCCAAGAAGGACAAAGAGTCCAAAAAGAGTAAGAAGGACAAGGATTCTAAAAAAGATAAGAAAAATAAGGATGCTAAGAAGGATAAAAAGGCTAAGAAATTAGAGAAAGCCTTGAAAAAAGAATCCAAAAAGTCCACAAAAAAGGACTAACCGTAGATTTCGTAGATGACCACGGCCAGAAAGCTACGGATAAGGGCTGTGGAAAATGCAAGCGGTGCAAAGGACCGCGGTGTAGGAAATATAGTATATAAAGTTGGGGAATGGTATGAATCGTTGGTTGAACTGGATAAAAGGCATTCAACAGGAATTAAAAGCATTTTTGTTCTTTTCTATCTTGTTTACGCTCTTTAGAATCGTATTTTTAATTATATTTCAATCTCAATTAGATACGACTACAATGGACAGTATTTTAATGTCTTTATGGCTTGGTTTTCGGTTGAGTTTGAAGACCGTTGGATCGATTGTCCTTGCAAGTTTGCTATTTGCTACATTGCCATCTATAGTGTGGCCGAAATGGAAGGCCCAAGGTGTGCGCAAGGTTTGGTATGGATTTGTTACCATCTTCTTTACATTGCTCTTTATGGGGCGTATCCCGTTTTATACCATATTTAACTCCTCTTACAATGCGATGCTTATCAATGGCAAACATGATGATATTCATGCCATTATCAATACGGTTATCAATGAATACCATGCTATTCCATTTTTAATTGGTGGTATTGCGCTGAGCATTGGTTTGACTTGGCTATTGGTGAAAGTCCTCAATACGAAAACCATTCAATGGACACCTAGCACTAAGCATAGTAAATGGATTACGGGAATCCTTAGTTTTGTTGGATTTGGTGTACTATTCGTATTTTTCCGCTTTGGTGGAGCCTTTGGTTATACGAATTCCATTAACTGGGAAAGCGCAGCGCGTCTTAATTCTAATCTGTTAAATGAAACGATTTTGGACGATGCACAAGCATTATACCGTGTGAAATCCATTGCTAAACGGACTTCAGAATTAGAGGATATTCATTTAACATTTGCTGAGTTACATGAAAAAATACAATCCATTGGCGGTAATCCTAGCAGTACACGATTTGATGAAGCTTTCACAAAAACGATAACAACAGAGAGATTACAGCAACAACCACAATCTATTAATATCATTCTAGGGGAATCTTATGGTTTATGGCCATTCCTTGCTGAATTCAACGAACCTGGTGCTTATCTTGTAGAGCAAGGTCGTAAGTACGCGGCTAGTCCACAGGCGATGGGTACGCAAATGGCCTTGGCCCAAGGAACAGGTACGATGCCAGCTATTATCGGGTTATTAACGGGCATGCCGGATACGGGGATGTATCCAAATTATAGCGTAGGCATGTTACAAGAACCGTATGGCCTCGGTATTGGACCGGTTATGAAAAAACTAGGTTATAAGACCGTATTTTGGTATGGTGGTTTTAGTACTTGGCAAAATGTTAAGAACTTTGCATTAGAACAAGGTTTTGATGAATTCCACGATGCATCTGAAATGCCGAGCAACGAAACAAATGCTTGGGGCGTAGCCGATGGAGATATGTTCAAGGCTATCAATGCATACATGGACAAACATCGTGGCGAAAAGATCATCAATGTCATCATGACTACGTCGAATCATCCTCCATATAGTGTGAATGTGGCGAAGGAAGGCTATGATGCGGATAAGGTTCGTAAGAACTTGCCAGATTCCATTGCCAATACGGATAAGCAAATTAACGAAATGGGCCACATATGGTATGCAGACCATGTGATGGGTGAATTTATTAGCAAAGAGGAACAATCTGATCCAACTTCATTATTTGTTATCACCGGTGACCATAGCGAACGCTTTACCTTTGCTCATGAGAAAGGTCCTAAGGTAGCATCCACGATTCCGATTATTTTCTATGGACAAGGCATCAAAAAAGAATGGCTTTCACCAGACGCATTCGGCATGAGCATCCAAATCATTCCGACCTTGGCGGAACTCGTAGGTCGCACAGGGCAAACCTATGAAGCTATGGTGCCGAGTCTATTTAATCAAGGTCCGTTCGTATTTAATCACCGTTTGTGGATGGATAAGACTGGCATATATGTAGAAGATGAGAAAATGCCGCAAGCATATGCTAACTCCATGAAAACCATGCGAGAATTAACGGCTTGGCGATTAAAAAATGGGGATAGTATCCAATAGGGGAGACATACATGGCAACAGTAACGGTCATTATTTTGGCTAAAAATGAAGAACAACATATGAAAGACTGTATCGCATCTGCACAATTTGCTGATGAGGTACTTCTTATCGACGATGGCAGCACGGATAAAACGGTAGAGATTGCTGAATCTATGGGGGCCCGCGTCGTACATCATGCTATGAATGGCGATTGGTCTCAACAACGACGCTTTGCTGTCGAAGAGGCTCGGTCCGAATGGATTTTCTTCCTCGATGCAGATGAACGCATTTCGCCAGAATTACAACGAGAAGTACAAGATGTACTAGCTAAGAATGAGAAAAAAGCATACTGGATTGAACGGTCCAATGTGTTCCATCACAATAAGGCCACTCATGGTGTGTTGCGACCTGATTACGTGTTGCGATTTATGCCAAAAGAGGGTACGAATATAGAAGGATTTGTACACGAAACTATATCCAGCACCTATCCTGAGGCTAAATTACATGGCAAAATGTATCATTATACTTACGATAATTGGCATCAGTATTTCAATAAATTCAATAACTATACGACATTGGCGGCTAAGAAATATAAGGAAAATGGAAAATCCTGTTCCTTTGTAAAGGATATTCTTATCCGTCCAAGTTGGGCTTTTTTCAAGGTGTACATTTTAGATAGAGGTTTTTTAGATGGAAAAATGGGATTTATCCTATCCGTGAACCACTATTTCTACACCATGATTAAGTATGTAAAGCTATATTATTTATTGAAATCCAATGGGAAACTATAACAGATCTAGATAATAGATTCTAGATAACAGATGAGTGTTAGTAGAGAAAGGAAGGACCACAATGCGCGTAGCCATTTTGGAAAGCATCATTATGCCCGCTGGTCATGAGGTAGAATTTGACCGCATGATCATCAATGAATTAAAACGCCAAGGTCATGAACCGGTATTGATGGTGCCGGAGAATTTTACCTTTAAGGTTGATTATGGTGTTGACGTTATCTATCTTGAGGGTGGAGAGGTAGTGACCTATGCAGGTGCATCGAAATGGAAAAAGCCGTTCTTATCTATATTACGCGAACGCCGCCGCCGCGCATGGTTTACTTCGGCTGCTAAGAAATTAGAGGAACATCATTGTGATGCTTTGATTATTCCTACCTCCACGTATCGCTATATAAAAGCACTATTGGATACGCCTTTAAAACATGCAAAGGTACCAGTTCACTTTATTTTCCATGGCATTGGCAAGGGTGAAAACGTACGGTTCTTGAAACAAGCGGAACGTGCCAATCGATATCCGAATATTTACCTAGATGTCATTACCTTGCGCGACGATATGCTGCGCAGTGACCTACCGCGCGTCCGTCCTATCTTACCTCCTGTGTTTACCCCTTCAACGGGTGAAACGCCAATCTTCTCTACACATACGCCGCTTCGTCTTGGATTTTTCGGTCAATTCCGCAAGGAAAAAAATATTATCCCATTATTGGATGCTTTTAAAACGGCTACCTTTACAGATCCCGTAGAACTCTTGGTACAAGGGGCAACGGCAAAACCTGAGGACGGCGAACTATTCGATGCCATCGCTGACGAATACAAGGACGTGCCAGGGCTTTCATTTCTCCATGCGAACCTCATCGGACCCGATTGGGACAAGGCTCTACTCGATGTAGACGCTATCTTGATGCCATACGGTGCTGAACGCTATCGCTATCACTGGAGCGCTATGCTCTACACGGCTATCGGGTTCTATAAACCGGCCTTGGTATCACCTGAAATCAATCCTGAGGTGCTGCGCGATTATCACGTTGGTGAAAGCTTAGACATATCCTCGGTAGATACGATTCGTGCTGGATTAGAACAATTCGTAAACAAAATGATTGAACATCCAGACATATATGAGGCGGGTTTGGTACAAGCCAATGAAGACTTTGGACACAAACGGATGATTGATTCAATCATTAATGTATAACTATACAATAATTTTTGAAATAATCTTTTGATAATCTTTTGAAATTATTATATTGATAGACTAGAAAATCCAAAAACACAGATAGAATAAGAGTTTATAGTAAAAATAATCTTTTGACAATCTTTTGATAATCTTTTGAAATGAAATATGTATAAACAAGGAGAGTGTATGTTTCAATATATAAAGGACCAATGGGCTAATGGTCGAGCTATTTATGGGAAAAAATCGTGGCGTGAAACACGACGCGTAATCTTACATTTCTTGCGAACTGTAGGCCATAAGCAAGAAATGATGGAATATAAATCTTTTTTTGAAAGCTACGCACCAGATCAACATATTTTAGATAAACAAGAAGGTCTCTATGAGTTGATGAGCCGTATATTCTTGTTTAAAGAATCTACCTTGCGTGAACGCATTGATGCGGTAAAGAATCACTTTACAGCCTTAGAAGATGTATTTACACCTGAGACTATCGAAATGCTATATAATCCGGATGAACTAAAACCGGAAGGATTAAAACAAGGCATTCTACTATGGGAAGATGCTGACTTAAACATGACGGCACACCTTAACTTTATGACCGGTCAACGTAAGGAAGGTTTATTTACCATTCTGTTACAACTAGGCGACCAAGGCGTATACCATGCGAACATCCGCCTCGGCAAAGGTTTAGAAGGGGAACCAGCATTGTGGATTGGCACCATCCAAGGGTATAAGGATGGCCTCGATAACGCAAAACATATTACAAAAAAAATGTTTGGCTATCGTCCAAAAAACTTTATCGTATTCTTGATTCGGGAACTCGCTAAATACTGTAAAGTTCAATCCATGTACGCCGTATCTGACGAAGGTTTCTACGCCAATACACACATGGTACGCGGTCATAAGGCAAAGGTAGCTGAACTCGATCCATTGTGGGAAGACATTGGCGGTACAGTTACACAAGATCCACGATTCTTTAAAATACCATTGGAAGAATATAGAAAACCGATTGAAGAAATCAAATCACAAAAACGTAGTCAATATCGGAAGAGATATGAATTACTTGATGGATATGAAGAACAAATTCGGGGGAATTTGAAGGTGTATTTGAAGTAAATGCATTAACATTATTATAGTAATAATTAAGGAGACTATATATGTTAGAAGCACTATTATCAGGCTTACAACAAGATTTAAAAATTTTAATTTGGGCGCCTATTGTTAGTGCCATATTTAGATTTATATTTATAAAAGTATATGGTCCTTCTTATAGTTGGAAAGATGATAAAAATAAGATTGTAAAGACTTTTACTTATGGTTTTTGGTGGGGCCTTGATTATCATGCATATGTCTTATTGTTATCTTTTATATTAGTTTCTTTACCTGGTGCATTTATACCTTCTTATTTTGCCGTTGGTGATGTGGTAAGAACTGTATTATTAACTATATATATGATGGTACTTTATGCCGCCTTTATGGGAAAATTGATTTTTTATTATCATTTTAATGATACCTATAATGATCTTGTACGCCTTGGTGGTAATGCGGACAAAAAGAATTTATTAGATATTTTCTTTAATGAGAATCATGGTACTTTGATTTTATTAGGATTTATCCCATTTTCAACTTTAGTTGGTTTTGGTATATATGTTACGCTTGCGACTCCTATATGGACTGTTCCTATGATCTCATTTGTATGGCAAGTTATAGGAATTATTGTGATTGTATTAGGGATAGTGGCACTATTCTATTGGCTCCGTTATGGTGGTACATTTAAACATCGTAATAAACCAGAATGGGATTTTATTCCCTCTATCGTAAAAAATGATGCATTTTTAGCTAAGGCTGTCGTTGATGATTTGATTGCTTTAGAACTTGTTTATAAACATGATGTAAATGAAGTATTGCAACATGATGATGAAACAGCATTACAAAACTTAAGGATTATTCCTGAATTTGAATCCATGGATACTGGGATAAATCCTTTAGAATTGTTGAAAAGAACAGCAAATGGAGCGCGGATTGCTAAACCTAAGCATATTTTCATTCTTGTAGGTGAAAGTTTATCACAGTCTGTTGTCGATGATATATATTCAGAATATCATGTAGCTGATGAATCTAAGAAATTCCAACAGAATAAGCATACAATTTCGATTAATAATTTTTTGCCAGCTGGTATGATTTCTCAACCATCTATTACGAGTCTTATATCGGGTATTTATGATTCAAATTTAGAAATTAATGAAAAAACACAATTTTGGGAAAATTCATTGATTACATCGTTACCACGGCAGATGAAACAATTGGGATATAAGACAAAACTTTGGTATGGTGGCAATGTATCTTGGGCTAGTTTAGGGTTATTTGCTCCAGCTATGGGCTTTGATGAATGTATAGGTGGACCAGATATTTGTGATAAAAATGCACCTGCTACATGGTTAGGAGTATATGATCATCTATTCTTAGATGAGATAGAAAAACGTATAAATAATGATGATGAGCCAACTATGCATTTTATTTATACTACATCAAATCATTCACCTTCGACGATTCCTATAGAACAATATGGTTGGAATCAAAATACAATATTGGGGGATATTCCAGAAACAGTACGGAAAAATAGGGCTAAAGTGGCAAGTTTAGGAACTTATTGGTATGCAGAACAGGCTTTATTTAAATTTGTAGATACAATAAAGAAAAAATTTAAAGATAGTCTAATTATTGTTACTGGTGATCATCCTTGTAATATAGCAGATTCATTACTTACTTATCGAAACGAAACGATTAGGGAGCATTTTTGTACATATTTTGGTATGTACCATAGAGACATAGATAGTAGTTGGGTGAATGCTAATAGTATTGGTAATCATATGCAAATAATGCCAACTATATTTGAATTAATTGCACCACATGGTTATGAATATTATTCATTGATGCCGTCTATATTTGTAGAACAAAAACAGATTGTAACACCATATCATTGGATGACAAATTCTGAAATTGGATTTTATGGAAGTGGTACGGCACAAAATTTACATTGGCGTGATTTAGGGAAAAAAGAAATGCCAATTATGGAAACAGAACGTTATGATTTTAATGATTTAAAGCAAGCATATGTAGAGTTAACAGCTTGGGTAGTGAGACATCCAGAAATTATGGTATCCAATTAATAATCAATTAGAATAATTATTAGTATAGGGGTTATATATGGGGTTTGAGAAAAAGAAAAAAATATGTCATATTCGATTTAATGCATCAGATACACCTGCACGAGCATTTCAAGATTGTGGTATGTTTTTATATACTTTGGCTAAAGATTTTAATTGGGAGTCAACTTATGTTTTTTATAAAACTAGACAGGAAGAAACTCAGTGGAATCAAACTTTTTTGAAATATGTAACACCAGTCTGTCTTGGGGAGACTGATGATTTAGATTATAAAAAACAAGTATCATTAGCAAAGAAATTTATTCAAGAACATATATATGAATATGATGCTATCATGTTATTTCATTATGGCAGTACGGCTTGGAAATTAGCAAAACTTTGTAAGAAATATAATCCGAATGTAGTTGTGTATATAAAATTAGATATGGGAATTGGTGGATTTAATCATTTTTGCAATAATGGTCCATTACAATCTATTAAAAACTGGTTTGAGAAAATTAAAAGCTCATATGTAGATATATTTACAGTAGAAACAAAGTCGTATTACGAAGAATTAAAAAAGACATCTGTGTTTAAAAATCGTATAGAATATTTGCCTAATGGGGTTTCACTTATAGATATAGATGTTGATGGTATTGATGCATTACCAAAGGAAAATAGTATTGTAACAATAGGACGTTTAGGTATTCCGGAGAAAAATAGTCCGTTATTATTACGGGCTATAGAAAAAATGCCAGAATCATTAGTAAAACAGTGGAAATTTTTATTAATTGGTCCATCTACTCAACAATTTATTGATGAGGTACATCAGTTTAAG
>OISK01000130.1_pt1 | contig 14459 bp, 10 predicted proteins | sample 1586521 | NCBI WGS metagenome assembly OISK01 (sample SAMN02675046, study PRJEB24791) | human gut metagenome, SKBSTL021 | isolation source: stool | host: Homo sapiens | place: USA
TACACAGTTTTTTATATTGTACCTATTGTAATAGCATTTTTATTTTCATTTACGGACTGGAATATGGATCGATTAAATTCACCAGTTTTCTCCGGATTTCGGAATTTTATCAATTTATTCGGGGATGAGGTGTTTCTACGATCACTTGGAAACACAGCGCTTTTCGCAATTATGACAACAATCTTTAAAACGATTGTAGGATTAGGTCTTGCACTTTTGGTGGTACAAAAATTTAAGGGAAACGGTTTTTTTCGTACTTTATTTTATTTGCCGTGCGTATTAAGTTGTATGATTGTAGGTCTTTTATTTACAGGAATCTTAAAACAGGATGGTCTTTTAAATAATGGACTGAATGCACTTGGTATGTCCGGATTTGCAAAAGATTGGTTAGGACAGTACGGAAGCGCTATGTTTTGGATTATATTTATAGAGGTGTGGATGTGGGCAGGGTTTAATATGTTTTTATTTATTTCCGGATTACAATCCATACCAAGTGAATTGTATGAAAGTGCAGAAATGGATGGGGCGTCTGTATGGCAGCGATTTAAGAAGATTACGTTTCCATTGTTAGCACCTTCTTTTACAGTAGTAATTACATTGAATATTACAGGTGGTTTAAAAGTATTTGATCTTGTATATGCCTTGACAGGTGGTGGACCGGGATTTGACACACAGGTACTCAGCACCTATACATATCGTGCCTTTGGGTTAGGTTTACTTGGCAAATCTAGCGCAAGTTCTGTTGTTTTATCTCTTGGCGTAGCGCTTGTGGCATTCGCTCTAAATCGTTTCTTAAGAAGTAAGGAGATTGAATCATGATAAAATCGAAGCATAGAAATAAAATCATATCCTGTTTACTTTGTTTACTTATTTCGCCAGTATTTCTAATTCCTATTATTATGATGGTGTTGGGATCGTTCAAAACACAGGGCGAAGCGCTTCATATGGATCTGAGTTTGCCGGAACATTTTATGATAGAAAATTATCAGCATGTGTTGGAAACTGGTAATATACTGAGAGGGTATAAAAACAGTCTTATTATTACAGTCATAGCAGTAACCATTATCATTGTTTTTGGAAGCATGGCAGGAATTGTTATATCTAGAAGAAATGATAAAAAAATGAATGCGGCATATTATTATTTCATATTTGGATTAACAGCAACAATGCAGCTTGTAACAACATACTTTTTACTGCTTAAGCTACAGTTATTAGAGACATATACGGGTGTTATTTTTGTATTTGTAGCAGTAAATTTGCCATTCGCAGTAATGACTTTTGCAAGCTTTGTGAAAGGAATACCAAGAGAGATTGATGAAGCTGCTTTAATAGATGGATGTAATACAATGCAAATGTTTTTCAAAGTATTAATTCCAATTATGAAACCAGCAGTAATAACTAATTTGATTATTGCAGCAATTAGTATTTGGAATAATTTTCAGATTCCTTTGTATCTGATGAGTAGTTCTGATAGGACAACTATTCCGATGATGGTATATAATTTTTATGGATTATATGCAAGAGATTGGCAGTATGTTTTTGCTGCAATTATGTTTACAGTTTTACCAATAGTTCTTCTCTATCTATGTCTACAAAAATATATCGTAGAGGGAATGACAGCCGGAGCAGTAAAAGGATAAGTCTTAACAATATGATACCCTATAAAGTTAATGTTACTAATTACTGAAAAAGGTGTAGTGTGCTACAATATAAAATGAGAATTGAATGAAATGAGAGAAGAAAAATGTTTCGTAAGTTTCCGTTTAAGACCAAAATTATCTTGGCACAAAATATCATCATTTTGTTTGTAGTTATTTTACTGGGTAGTATTTATTACCATAAGGTATTATCAACAATTTCTGAAAGTATGTTGGATGATTTTAGAATTGTATCCGATAGTATTGTTGAACAGTTGGATAATCATTTTTATGTATTAGATAAAACTGCACTTCAAATTGCAGCTAACCCTGACATTGTAAATTCATTTAGGAAATTGGTTGGAAGTACAGAATCAAATTATTTTGAAGATGAGCCATTAGAAAATGCGAAGATTGTTGAATTGCTGAATTCCTATAATTTTAAAAAAGATGGAATAAAACGAATTTGTCTATATAACCAGTATCATGATTTTGCATACACAGCAACAGATATTACAACTAATTCTGGAATAGACCAATGGTTTCAAAGTGATAATTTCAAGAAAGTGCAAGAGTATTTTGCGAGTGGAAATAATCATGTATATTATTCATGGTCTAAGGATGATATATTGAATGACACGGGAATGATTGTAAAACCATATTTTTCAATTATTCGTCAAATTAAAAATCATATTACAAATGAAAGTGTATATGCTTATGTCGAAGTACAAGAAAATGTAAAATGGTTAAATGATGTGATTGAAAGTATAAATGAAGATACATATGTTACTTTATTTTACAAGGACAATATGATTTATTCTAATTCAACATATGAGAAAGAATTACAGAAGATAGAAGTTGATTTTAGAGAAATGAAAAACTCTATAAAACAAGAAGTGCCTGTGGAGAGTTCCAAATATGTTGTATATACAAGGGAATTAGATAATGCGCCATATCAGGTGATGTTTGTAAAAGAAAAAGGACCGGAGGTTACTTTTTTTAATCAATACAATACAGTAATTTTGATAGGATTTATTTTGATTTTGTGTATTGCAGTTATAACGGAAATGCTGATTGTGAGGAAGCTCTCGAAACCATTAGAACAATTAAATGCGTCTGTAAAAAAGATGACTTTGGATAACCCACAATTAGAAGTAGAACAGTGGAAAAATAATGATGAATTTGTTCGAATACAATATGCATTTAATGCAATGATAGAACGAATGAAATCAGCAATGGAACGAGAATATGCATCAGAGACGAATGCATTGAAAGCCCAATTATTTGCTTTACAATCTCAAATGAATCCACATTTTCTTTATAATATATTGGCAATTATATCGATTGAATCACAGATGGATGGAAATGATAAAATAGCTAATATGTGTACCAGATTGAGAAGAATGTTGGTTTATGGTTCACACATGGGAGACGGCTTTAGTAAAATAGAAGAAGAAATTGCGTATGCCTTAGATTATATGGAATTGATGAAGGTACGTTATGAGGATGCTTTTCAGTACAAGATAGAAGGAGATGAGCAATTATATCACACCAAAATTCCAAAATATATTATCCAACCCATCTGTGAAAACTGTTTTAAACATTCATTTAAGAAGATAGAACCTGTATGGAAAATCCGGATAGTAGTTTGCGAAAAGGATGGAAAGTGGATTTTAGAAATTCATGATAACGGAATAGGATTTTCAGAAGAATATTTAGAGCAATTTACAGAAAGGGTAAAAGCGTTTTCCATGAGTCAAATGAAAAATAATCTAGAAGATAGTACTGTTGAAGGAATGGGCATTTGGAATATTTATATGCGTATGGTGATATGTTATGAAAATGATTTTATATTTCGGTTGTTAAATGACGAAGAAGGTGCGGTAGTTATGATTGGAGGAACGCTTAAATGATTAAGGTTCTTATTGCAGAAGATGAATTTCCGTTATTGAGGGGTATTGCTAAACTGATTGAAAAGGCAGACCAAGATTTTAGTGTTGTGATGTTGGCAAAAAACGGAAAAGAGGCATTGGAATATCTTGAAAACCATGAAGTAGATGTAGTGTTTACGGATATTAACATGCCTCTGGTAGACGGGTTACAGATATTGAAATATATAAAAGAAGAAAAACCTTGGATTATTAGCGTAGTTATAAGCGGCTATCAAGATTTCTCATACGCACAACAAGCGATTCGGTATGAGGCAAAACGTTATTTGATAAAACCAATAGAAAATCATGAATTATGTGTGCTTCTGCAAGAATTGAAAGACCAGATTTTATCTCAAAAAGAAACAAAAAAGGATATGCTTCTGAAGAAGTTATTGTTTGGGAAAAAACAGATTGGTAACAGTGAGTATGAATCGAGGAATTCTGAAGAAAAAATAGAATTTAGGAATGTATATCCAGTTTATATGGTGGCGAAAGCGTACTGCACATCTAACATAGAAGAATCGGAATTTGACAGTGAGTTTTGGAATAATGTCGATTTTCGTATTTTTCTGAAGAATGAAATACAAAGTTTAATTGGAACATATACATACTATGGAAAGTATCTCAATGAGATAATCGTATTATTAGAAACGGAAGCTACAGAGAATATTGAACTGACAGTAGCAAAATATCTTCAGAGAAAAGAACATATATTTCCGATAGCAATAATAGCAGGAGATGTGTGTACAGATATCTTTGAGATAGGTAATATTGTAAGTCAATTACGGAAAAAATTGCGGAGAAATTGGAAATATGGAAGATGCGAAGTAATTAATGAAGATAATAAATGTTCTTTATTCCGTATGAAAAAATCAACAGAAGAATCTTTGCAATATATGATTAAGCAAGGGAAATTTAAAGGATTTCAAGAGTTGTTGACTGAGATTCAAAAACAAATGGAAGAAGAAAATATTACACAGTATGATTTAGAAGAGACTTTAAAGAAAATCTTGATGTTTATCCAAACTTATGAGACAGGGTTTTTAAATGAAGAGATCAGTAATCCGACAAGAGAAATCAATGATATTATCATGAGATCAAACAGTTTGAGTGAAATATTTGAGGAATTTGTCTTTTGGTGTCAGAGGCTTATGTTTCCAAAGGCAGAAGAAAATACTGCCGCATTAGTTCGGAGAGTGGATGCATTTATTCAAGATCATTACACAGAGAGGATTACCACAAAAATGTTGGCACAAGAATTTGGACTAGTTCCTTCGTACCTGAGTAGACTATTTCGAGAGTATAAAGGAGTTACACCAAATCATTATATTCAAAATATAAGAATTGAAAGGTCAAAAGAAATGTTATTGAACTGTCCTACGGTGATGACTAAAGATATTGCTTTGATGGTAGGATATGTAGACGCAAGTTATTTTTTTAAAGTATTTAAAAAAAATACAGGATTATCTCCATCGGAATATAGAATGAATGAACTGTCAAAATAGGAGAATTTTATGATGAGGTGACATGATCATGAAAATAAGAAGATTGAATTATGTAGTTTTGCTATTCGCGTTATTTACTTTTTTGTTTTGTGGAAAAATGACTGTTAAGGCAGAAGACAGATCAGGCCTTACATATTATGTAGATGCAGAAAAAGGAAATGATAATGAATCAGGAAGGAGCCCAGAAGAGGCATGGAAAACGTTAGAAAAGGTAAATAGTATGCTCTTTCAGCCAGGAGATACCATTTTATTTAAGGCAGAAGGAACTTGGGAGGGACAATTATGGCCGAAAGGTTCTGGGAATGAAGAAAATAGCATAATTATCGATCGATATGGAGAGGGTAAAGACCCATATATTAAAGGAAATATGGATCAAGGAGCAGCTGTATATTTATATAATCAACAATATTGGGAAATCAATCACCTAGAAATAACGAATAATGCTACAGTTAAAGGGGATAGACAAGGCATATGTTTTGAAAACCAAGATGCAGGTATATTAAAACATATTTATGTAAAAAATTGTAATATTCATGATGTGACAGGTGTAGAAATAACAACAGGAGTCGGTAGCTCAAAATGCAATGGAGGAATTGTTGGAAAGATTACAACTCAGAATCCATCTACAGGAGAAGGAGCAGTTAAATCAAAGTGGGAAGATATTATAATTGACGGGAATAGTGTAAAAGATTTAGGAAGAGAAGGAATTTATTTTTATTCTTATTGGTCAATCAGATGGGGATTGGAGGAACCGAATGCTGGAGAATATTATCCATCGACACAAGTAATTGTAAGTAATAATAAAGTGGAAAATGTTGATGGAGATGGGATTGTAATTACGTGTTGTGATGGAGCACTTGTAGAACATAATTATGTTAGAGGTGCAAATTCTCGCCCGAATGGAAAGTATCATGCTGGTGTTTGGATGTGGAGTTCTGATAATTGTGTTTTTCGATATAATGAAGTTTGCGAAACTAAGACTACTTTAGATGGAATGGCTTTTGATTTTGATAATTGTACGACCGGAAATATCTACGAATACAATTATTCTCATGATAATGAAGGTGGATTTATACTTCTTTGCTCATCTAATAGGAGTAGTGATAATATTGTACGTTATAATTTGAGCGTAAACGACGGATGTGTAGCGAATAGTCAGGTAATTATGATGTATGGTACTAATACATATGATGTTTCTTTCTATAATAATACATTTATTTATGGAAATACACCTTTTGTTCGTCAAGCACATCAAAGTTCAGGTGATAATGCTTCTAATATAAGTTTTAAGAATAATATAATATTTAAAACTGAGGGTAACGAAAATTTAGAAACGATAGGATGTACTTATGATTACAATAATTATTGCGGTGTTCAAGCAGTAACTATGGATAAGCATGCTATTATAGGGAATCCAATGTTCATGGCAGAAGGAGAAGGGGTTGAAAAATACAAAATTAGGGATGTGTCTCCATGTATTGATGCTGGTGTTGTTATAGAAGATAATGGAGAATATGATTATTGGGGAAATATTCTGTATAATGGGCAACCCGATGTGGGATTTGAAGAGCATGGATGTAAGGCGGAAAATATAGCTAGTATAGCAGAAATAAGTGCTAATTTTTATGGTGACGAGGTAAAACGCTTAAAAGATGGAGTTTATAACACGGTAAATCCATCTGAACTTTGGACTACGTGGGAAGAAAATATTCCGCTTGGAGGAAATACGGGAGTTATAACATTAAAATGGCAAGAGAAACATCCAATACGGGAGATTACAATGTATCATTATACAGATACAATTTCTGCTTTTCCAGAAAGTGTGCTTTTTTATTCGAAAGAAGATAATGAAAAATTAATCGAATATGTAAGCAACGAACCCGAAGAAGTGTATTCAGAAGACGGAAAAAATTTGTATGCAGTCACATATGAATTCACAAACGATTTAAATACAGACAATATTAAAATCGTTTTACAAACAACAGAAAACGAAAGGCATAGCGTTGGATTATCTGAGATTATAATTCCAGAAGGAAGGCTATAATTATGAAAGAGATGGTGTGGTATAGATGATTACAAAAACTGTTTGGATATCAGAAAATTTTAAAGATGAACTGATAGACGGTTTAGAACTCTTGTTAACAGAACATCAACATATATTGGTGAAAGATAGAGTAACTGCTGAAATCCAACTTGAGTGTAAACATATTTGTGATAATAAATTAATAATAAAAAAACGAGAAAATTGCTGTGTTATTTACTATTCTCAGAAAGCACATTTCTTTAGAGGGGTTTCACTACTTCTTCAGAATAAAGCAAAAGAACAATTTACTATCGAGGAAACAGCTAATTTTGAGTCAAACGGAATTATGATGGATTGTTCACGTAATTGCGTTCCTAAAGTTGAAACTATAAAAAAATATATCATGAGGCTTGCAGAGTTTGGCATGAATCGTTTATATCTTTATATGGAAGATACTATGGAGATAGATGGATATCCGTATTGGGGGTATTTAAGAGGGCGTTTGACAAAAAGAGAGCTAAAAGAGTGTGATGCGTATGGTCGGCTCTTTGGAGTTACTCTTATTCCATGCATACAAACATTAGCTCATTTGCGAAGTGCATTAAAGCAACCAATGTTTGATGCCTATAAAGATATTGACGATATTTTGTTATTACAAGATGAAAATACTAGAAATTTGTTGAAAGATATCTTAAAAACAGTAGCTGAATGTTTCTCAGGTGGGATTGTTCACTTAGGGATGGATGAAGCAGCTAATTTAGGAAGAGGCAGATTTTTAGATAAATATGGCTATCATGAGCCGAGCAAGATTATGAAACTTCATCTAGAGTGGTTGGAGGTAATGTGCAAAGAATTAAATCTCAAACCGATGATTTGGTCTGATATGTATTTAAAATTAAATTTTGGAGTAGAGGATTATTATAGTTTATCGGAAGATGCAGAACCTAGAAACAAAGAAAACATGTCAGATAAGATTGCTCTTTGCTATTGGGATTATTATAACGAAGGAATTGAGTTTTATAAAAAATATATTCGCCTTCACCAAAAATTAGGAAATCCTGTTATTTTTGCCGGTGGGGCATGGACTTGGAATGGTATTGCACCTGGAATTAGCAAAGCATTGCTTTCAACAAAGGATGCGTTGACCGCTTGTTGTGAGATGAGAATTAATGATGTTTTTTGTACGGTATGGATGGACAATGGTGCAGAAACACCATTAGTTACAATGTTACCCATTCTAGCAGTATATGGAGAATATGGATTTTCAAAAGAACCATCAAAGGACAAAATAGCAGAAAGATTCGAATTTTGCTTTAAAATGAAGTGGGATAACTTTTGCTTATTGGATGCGTTTGATAATCCTCAATATGAGGAAGGTGGTCATAATCGATATTGTGAAAATCCATCAAAAACAATTTTATATGAAGATAATTTGATGGGACTTTTTATAAAAATGTTTGATGAAGTAAAATTAAAAAAACGTTATGAATTGCTTGCTAAAAATTTGCGTAGTATTGTTGATGATAGCGAAGATTTAGAAGAAAAACAGATATTTGAGTATTATCAATTATTAGCTGAAATATTATCTCAAAAGGCAGGAATTACGGAACAGATACAAAAGTCATATTTAAAAAAAGAGTTCAAAATTATGGAATCAATATCAGAAAATGAACTGAAACGAATTGAAGAACTGACGGAAGTATTACGCAACAAGAGACAAAGAATATGGATGGATGAATATAAGCCATTTGGATATGAAATTTTAGATATTCGTTTTGCGGGTGTTGCAGTTAGAGCGAAGTCGGCAGCCAATAGATTAACTCAATACATTAGAGGAGAAATCGATTGTATTCCAGAAGTTGAGGAAAAAATATTGCCATATAAAACAACTGAAATGTTGGAAAAAGAATTACTGCATGGATATTATATGTGGGAGAAAATTATCTCAGCTGGAAATATTGACGGAGTTTAATGCACATCTGCAGATAAAGGATAAATCGTTCCATTTCCTCATAGAGATCATCATTTTTTTCAAAAGCTCCTGTACGGTCTTTTTATCTTCGAGAAAGCAGGTGCGAAAGCCGTCTGATCGGATATAAATTCGGCAAAAATGACGGAGAAATAGTTGCTGTTGTCCAGTCCATAAAAAGCGTGTTAAAATAAACTGGTTAGAAATATTTTAGATGATAAAGGAGCTTGTATGAGGCGTAATGTAGATTTAAATGAGATTTCAGATGGAAAATTATATACTTCCAACGACATGGTAAAAGCGGACTGTTATGATTGCCAGGGCTGTTCGGCATGCTGTCGCGGAATGGGGAAATCTATTATTCTGGATCCCATTGATCTGTTTCATTTGAAACAGGCAACCGGGAAGGATTTTGCCGGTCTTCTGAATCAGGAGATCGAGTTAAATGTAGTGGATGGTATGATCCTTCCAAATTTAAAAATGGATCCTAAGACGGATGCCTGTCCGTTTCTGGATGAGAATGGAAGATGCAGGATTCATACCTTCCGCACCGGAATCTGCAGACTGTTTCCGCTGGGAAGGCTGTATGAAGAAGAGGGATTTCGATATTTTCTTCTGACAAAAGAATGTAGAAAAGAGAACCGCGGAAAAGTGAAAGTGAAAAAATGGCTTGGAATTCCGAACTTGAAATCCTACGAAAAATATATTTCAGATTGGCATCAGTTTTTGTTAACCTGTGAAGAAGCAATGATAGAACTGGAAAAAGAGAATATCCAGATCCTTACGACGTATATCCTTCGGTTGTTTTATCAGACTCCATATGAGGCGGCAGATGACCAGGCGTTCTATCAGGAGTTTTATGAGAGAAGAGAGCAAGTGCGAAAGAAGCTTGGAATTTAGAAAGAGAGGATATCTGGCAGTGGAAGCGGAAAAACTACAGATTTTAAAAACATATTTTGGATACGATTCATTTCGTCCGGGACAGGAGGAGATCATCGATCAGATTTTGGCGGGAAGAGATGCGCTTGCCATTATGCCGACCGGGGCAGGAAAATCTCTTTGCTATCAGGTGCCGGCGCTGATGCTTTCGGGAATCACCATTGTAATCTCACCGTTAATTTCTCTGATGATGGATCAGGTAAAAGCATTGAACGAAGCAGGGATTCATGCCGCATATATCAACAGCTCTCTGACGGAAAATCAGATTGCAAAGGCTTTGGAGTTTGCAAAAGCGGGACGATACAAAATCGTCTATGTGGCGCCGGAGCGTCTGGAGACTCCCCGTTTTCTTGATTTTGCCTGTCATGCCGAAATTTCTATGGTGACTGTAGATGAGGCTCACTGCATTTCCCAGTGGGGACAGGATTTCAGACCGAGTTATGTGCGGATTGTTTCATTTATCCGCCAGCTTCCTGTCCGTCCGATCGTGACAGCCTTTACTGCCACGGCAACAAAGCGTGTACAGACAGACATCCGGGAAGTACTGAAGCTGCAGAATCCTTATGTGGCAGTGACAGGATTTGACCGGGAGAATCTGTATTTTGAGGTGCAGAGAACAAAAGAGAAAAAAGAAAGAATCCGGGAGTATCTGGAAAAACATTCGGATGAAAGCGGAATTATTTACTGTGCCACAAGAAAGAATGTGGATGAACTTTACCTGTTTCTGGAAAGTGCGGGATTTTCCGTGGGCAGATATCATGCGGGAATGGGCAATGAAGCAAGAAAGAGCAGTCAGGAGGATTTTATTTACGATCGGATCCAGGTGATGATCGCAACCAATGCGTTTGGAATGGGGATCGATAAGTCCAATGTCCGGTATGTCCTGCATTACAATATGCCCCAAAGTCTGGAAAATTATTATCAGGAAGCGGGAAGAGCCGGACGGGATTCGGAGCCGGCAGAATGCATCATTTACTATTCGCCTCAGGACGTCGTTATCAATCAGTTTCTGCTGGAAAGCAAGGAAAACTATGGAGAATACACACCGGAAGAGATGCAGAATATCCAGGTGCAGGATCGGGAGCGGCTTCAGAAGATGACAACCTACTGTACGACCACGGGATGCCTGCGCAATTATATTCTCGGCTATTTTGGGGAACAGGCAAAAGAGCCCTGTGGAAACTGCTCCAACTGTCTGGAGGAACTGGAAGAGATGGACGCAACAGAAGCGGCAGCAGATGTGATTGAATGCGTCCGTGAGTCCGGGCAGAGATTCGGGGTGAACATGATCGCAGGCACGCTGCTCGGCGAAAATACTGCAAAAATCCGGAATTACCGGATGAACGACAATCTTTGTTATGGAAAACAAAGTAAACTCGGACAGGAACGCATCAAAGAGATCATTCAGGCGATGCTGGAGCGAGGCTATCTGTGCCAGACAAAAGATAAATACGCATTACTGAAGCTCACAGATACATCAGAAGAATTGCTTCAAGGGACGGATTCGTTTGTGATCGCATACAGAAAAGCGGAAGTACAGAAAACATCTGCAAGGCGAGGTGTGAAAGGACTGGGAGATCTGAGTGAAAAAGCGCAGCATCTGTTTGAAGAACTCCGAAAGCTGCGCAGCGAACTGGCAAAAGAAAAATCCATTCCGCCGTATATGGTGGCATCTGATAAGACGCTTCATGATATGTGCGTGAAAATCCCTCTCACAAAAGAAGAAATGCTGACAGTTAACGGGATGGGCGCCAGAAAACTGGAACAGTATGGGGAGGCGTTTTTATACTGCATTCGTGATATTACGAATGGAGATAAGGCGGCATACGGAGCCGAGGAAACAAACTATGGTGCTTCAGAGATTCCGCTGACAGAGCGGGCAAAAAAAGGAAGAAAAGAGGCATTTCATCTGACAGAGGAAATGGAACAGCAGATTGATTTTGTTCCGGAGACGACAATCAGCGAATTCGTGGCATCCATCAACGGACTGCGGGATGAAAAGACGATGAAGCGTCTGACGATCAAATCCATCACCGAAGAACTTCTGGCAGAAGGGTATCTGGAGCAGAAGTTCTGGAACGGATACAGCAGAACCTTTCTGACAGAAAAAGGAGAAGCGCTCGGCATCCGGGCAGAAGAGAGGGAAAGTCAGAACGGAAATCTGTACGATGTCTTTTTATACGGGGAAAAAGCTCAGCGGTATGTGGTAGAGTTATTAAAAAGAAACACTACAGCGGACTGATCCCGGCAAATCCGTTCCAGATACAGGACAGTGTAAATAAAATTCCAAAAATGGAAGTAAAATATAAAAATAACAGTTTCCCAGTATTGTGAGACTCACTGCTGCAGATGCCAGGAATGGAGCGGTATTTCCGAAGCAGGAGCACAATTCCGAGGATGACGAGCAGATTAGTGATCACATTGTACAGGATATTTCCACTGTTTTGCGGCATCAGTCCGGCAAGCCAGGGCAGCATATCTCCCAGGATCAGGTTGTTTGAAATATGCAGAAGGAGACTGTACCAGATGGAATATTCCATGGCAATATAACCAAGGATGAGTCCGGCAGCCATTGCGAATGGGATCTGTGCGAAGTTTCCGTGCATCAGGGCAAAGGCAAGTGAGGACGCCAGAAGGGCGAACCACTTGCCGAAAGGCTCCAATGTCTTTAGTACCGCGCCGCGAAAAATAAACTCTTCGATCAGCGGAGCGGCAAATCCAGAATATAAGAGCATGGAAAGCGTAACAGAGCCCCCTGTAGCAGCTTCCAGAGAACGCGCAAATGTAAATCCGAAGTGTTGAGCTCCCATTTCCATAAAAACATAAAGTACAGAAGAAGCATTCTGTGCAATCATAAAAATTCCGAAAAAGCCGAGAAATTTCCCCAGGCTCATATGGGAATGTACCGGAAAAATCCGGGTACGGAAAAAGGAAGGTCTGCGCCATATGACAAAGATTCCGAGGCAGAGAAATCCGGAGATCAGATACCATACGGCGCCGTCATTAAAATTCTCGTCAACCGGAAGCAGACGGTACATCACCATCATGATTAAAAAAGTAAGTTGGCCAAATAAGATCTTGTAAAGAAAGATCATACCGTTTGTTTTATTAAATTCACGTCGAACCCATCGTCTTTCAAATTTATCCATAAAATCACCCTGTCAAATCAAATTATTTTCTACACTTGTTCCTTATCATATCATGGATTTTTCTTTTGAACAGCAAATTCACAGAAAGTTCTTCTGATTTTCTGCAAAAATTTACTTGAAAATAATTATCAATTATGGTAGCATCATTTTGTTAGTTAAGACTATCCAGAAATAGATGATAAAAACTTTTGATAGAAGTGAGAAAAGGAGAGCGTATGAGAAAAAATCCATTGAAAATGTTATGGCTGGCAGCAGCGTTTTTATGTCTTGGAATCGGAGCAGTGGGAGTGATCCTGCCGATTTTGCCGACAACTCCATTCTTGCTGGTGGCATCTTTTTGTTTTGCAAGAGGATCGGAAAGATTTTACAAGTGGTTTATGGGGACGAAGCTTTACAAAAATCATCTGGACAGCTTTGTAAAGGAGCGTGCCATGACATTAAAGACAAAGCTGTGTATTCTGCTTCCGGCATCCGCAATGCTGATGTGTGCATTTTTTATGATGAGCAATCTGCCGGGGCGTATTTTTATTCTTCTGTTGATTCTTTTTAAATATGTATATTTCTTTACAAAAATCAAGACGATCAGAATTGAGGCGGCTTAAATGAAAGACATAAAAAAGAGTCAGCAAGTGGAGGATAAACGGGAAAAAGAAAAGCAGATCGTGGATCTGATGATCCACCTTTATTGCCGGAAAAAACATAAAACTGTGGAAAAACATCATGGACTGTGCGAGGAGTGTGAAAAACTCAGAGACTATGCCGCAATGCGTGTGGATAAATGTCCGTTTATGGAGACAAAGACATTCTGCAGTAACTGCAGGGTACATTGTTACAAGCCGCAGATGAGAGAAGAAATTCGAAATGTGATGCGGTTTGCCGGACCGAGAATGTTATTTTATCATCCAATCATGGCAATCCGGCACGTGATCACTTCTGCAAAAGAAAAAAAGAGAATGGGAAGGAAAGAAACATATGATTAAGACGAGACTACTCAAGCTGTTGAAGGGCTCGGGAAAATATATCGGAGCTAATATTTTCTGGCAGTGGATCGCACTGCTGTTTCAGATCGCAGCAGTGTTTGCGGCAGGAAATATGATCCAGCAGCTGTTTGAAAAAACATTGGATCAGCAGGTGATGCTGCAAACGGCAGGAATTGTGATCCTGGCAATCTGTGCGCGTTTTCTGTGCGAAAAAGGAGCTGCATATGCCTCTTATCGGGCAAGTGCGGATGTAAAGACGGTTTTAAGAAAGCAGATTTATGAGAAGCTGCTGCGTTTGGGAGCGGCCTATAAAGAAAAGGTATCTA
>OISK01000168.1_pt1 | contig 12810 bp, 9 predicted proteins | sample 1586521 | NCBI WGS metagenome assembly OISK01 (sample SAMN02675046, study PRJEB24791) | human gut metagenome, SKBSTL021 | isolation source: stool | host: Homo sapiens | place: USA
TGCCAGAAAAAGGCCTTATCGGTCCTGGGGAAATGATGATTGGTGCTGACTCCCATACTTGTACATATGGTGCAGTGAATGCATTCTCCACAGGCGTAGGCTCTACTGATGCGGGCGTTGCTATGGCGGAAGGTAAAACTTGGTTCAAAGTGCCTGAAACCATTAAGGTTGAGCTTATCGGCAAACCTAATAAATGGGTAACGGGGAAAGATGTAATTCTTGACTTGATTGGTCAAATCGGTGTAGACGGCGCTCGTTACATGGCTCTTGAATTCGCCGGCGAAGGTGTACAGCATATGACTATGGCTGACCGTCTTACAATTTGTAATATGGCTATCGAAGCGGGCGGTAAATGTGGCGTATTCCCTTACGATGCAATTACTGAAGAATACATCAAAGGTCGCGTAAATCGCCCTGTTGAGCCAATTACTCCAGATGCTGATGCGGTATATGCTCAAACTATTACAATCGATTTGTCTAAATTGCAACCAGTTGTAGCATTCCCTCATTTGCCATCCAACACACATTACATCAATGAGATTGACAAAGATATTAAAATCGACCAAGTTATCATCGGTTCCTGTACAAATGGCCGTTATGAAGACTTGGTGGCAGCTGCAGAAATCTTCAAAGGTCGCAAAGTAGCTCCATTCGTTCGTTGTATTGTAATTCCTGGTTCCCAAGATGTATACGACCAAGCGATGAAAGATGGTTTATTGGACATCTTCATTCAAGCTGACTGCGCAGTGTCCACGCCAACATGTGGTCCTTGCCTAGGTGGTTACATGGGTATCATGGCAGCTGGTGAAAGAACCGTTTCCACTACAAATCGTAACTTCCGTGGTCGTATGGGTCACGTTGATTCTGAAGTATATTTGGCAAGCCCTTACGTGGCGGCAGCAAGTGCTGTATTAGGCCGCATTGCAGGCCCTGAGGAGGTTTAATATGGATTTTGAAAGCAAAAAAATCTGGCGCTACGGCGACGATGTAGATACAGACGTAATCATTCCAGCTCGTTACTTGGCAATTGCTGATTGGAACGAATTGGCAGAACATGCGATGGAGGACATTGATACTACTTTCGCTCCCAATGTGAAAGCTGGCGAAATCATGGTAGCTGGTAAAAATTTTGGCTGTGGTTCCTCCCGTGAACACGCACCAGGCGTAATCAAAGCAAAAGGTGTGCCTGTTATCATTGCACACTCCTTTGCTCGTATCTTCTTCCGTAATGCTATCAACATCGGTTTACCAGTTATTGAAATCGGCGAACAAGTCAATCATATCGATGCGGGCGATGCAATCGGCGTAGATTTATCTAAAGGTATCGTGTACAACTTGACTAAAAACGAACAATACCAAGGCACTGAATTGCCACAATTCATTCAAGACATTGCGGCAGCAGGTGGTCTTGTGAACTTTGCGAAAAACCGTAAATAATACTACGTGGCCGAGCCTCGGTGATGCGCTGCCGCTCCAGCTAGCTTAACGGTCTTCGGAGGCGAGCCAAACACCCGTCTCAACCTCCACCGGCCGGGTCTGACTCCGGCCTGCGGCCTCCGCAGGGCCAAAGTCGGTTTCGACGGGCATTCGGCTCTTAGCAATTTGTCGGTGAGGTTTGAGCCAAATTGTAACTTTCTGTTCTGAGGGTGAGTGTGTTTTTCGGTCTTGCGGAGTTCCGCAATGTATTGATGATGTAGAGGCAAGGTGAAGTTCTCAAGCGACTTTAGTAGGTCGAGCCCTTTGGGCGAAGGCCGTTAAACTAGCTGGAGCTTTGGGACTTCACCTTGCCTCGGATGAATGTAGTATATGAGGAAATAAGAATGAGCGAAAAAAATATCGTATTGATCCCTGGTGATGGTATTGGTACTGAGATTATTGCTGCAGCGAAGGCTGTGTGTGATGTGGCTTTTGAGAAAGCTAATGTAAAGGTTAATTGGATTGATAAAAAAGCGGGCGGTGCGTCTATTGATGCATACGGCGTGCCTTTGACTGAGGATACGATTGAGGCTTGTAAAGCTGCTGATGCTGTATTGCTTGGTGCTGTAGGCGGTCCTAAATGGGATAATGTAGATCCTGCTATCCGTCCTGAGAAAGCAATCCTTGGTCTTCGCAAGGAGCTTGGTTTGTTCTGTAACTTGCGTCCTGTAAAAATCTACCCATCTTTGCAAGAGTATTCCCCACTTAAAAAGGAACTCGTACAAGATGTAGATTTCGTTATCGTTCGTGAGTTGACTGGCGGTATTTACTTCGGTGAACGCGAAGAGGCACAAGGTGAAGGTGCTAACGAGTTTGCTTGGGATAAAGAAACTTATAGCCGTTACGAAGTAGAGCGCATCATGGATATTGCTATGGAAACAGCTCGCAAACGTAACAAAAAGGTTGTATCTGTAGATAAAGCAAATGTATTGGCTTCTTCTCGTTTGTGGCGTAAAATCGCTCAAGAGAAAGCGGCAGCTAATCCAGATATCGCAACAGATTACTTCTATGTAGATAACACAGCGATGCAACTTGTTGTAAATCCTGCACAGTTCGACGTTATCGTTACAACAAACTTGTTCGGCGATATCTTGTCTGACGAAGGCGCTGTTATCTCTGGTTCTATCGGGCTTTTACCATCTGCATCCATGGGTACTGGCACAGCATTGTACGAGCCAATCCACGGTTCTGCACCAGACATTATGGGGCAAAACTTGGCGAACCCATTGGGTACAATCTTGTCCGCAGCTATGATGTGCCGTCACTCCCTTGATTTGCCTCAAGTGGCTGACGCTATTGAAAAAGCTGTTGAACAAGTGCTAGTTGATGGTTACCGTACAGGCGATATCTATCGCGAAGGTTTGAAACGTGTGGGTACGACAGAAATGGCACAAGCTGTTATTGAACGTTTGTAGTCATGTAAGCTCGTGCATCTTGACTAGTTCTCTGATTTTTGTCATATAGTCAGATGCATGATCCTATATCATGTGCGGTAAAAGAACGCTTACGACATTGCATCGCATTTGGTGAGGTATTTTTAGTTTGTATTTAGTATAGTTTTAGAATGAGGTGTTTACCATGAAATCAACTATTTACAGAAATCTCACTATTACTGCGTTATTAATGGCTTTAGCAATTATGATCCCTATCGTAATGCCATTGAAAGTCGTCATACCACCGGCTTCTTATACACTGGCCAGTCATGTGCCAATCTTTTTGGCTATGTTTTTATCACGTAAATCGGCGGCTTGTGTAGTTATTGGATCCACGTTAGGATTCTTTGTAGCAGGATTCCCTCTTGTTATTGTTATGCGTGCAGCATCACATATCTTTTTTGCGTTGCTTGGTGCGTGGTATCTTAAAAATCACATGGAAGTATTATCAAATGCTTTTTCTTTTGTGACTTTTAACTTTGTGTGCGCTATCATTCATGCTATTGGTGAAGTTGTTGCATGTTTACTATTCTATACAACTACTACATTACCGAATATCGACTTAATGTACGTTGTATTTGTCCTCGTTGGAGGTGGCACTATTGTGCATAGTATGGTTGATGGATATATTTCCTTGTATATTTACAAGGCCATACCTAAATCCATCATTGAATAAATGATAGTAACCTAATATGGAATGAAATAGGGGGTGACCATTGGTCACCCCCTTAATCTATCTTTTTAGTGATTATAATTGTTATAATAGATTTGTAGAATATTGAGGCAGAACATTTTATAACTAATTCTAGTAATGGAGGTGAAGATAGTGGCTACATCAAGCTTTTTTAAACCCTTAGTTGTGCGGCAACAAGATGAAGCAGCATGGGTTAAAGCCTTTGATACGACGGAGAAAATTAAGCGAAATAAAAATTATACAATCAATAAGTTGAATAAAGAAGCTGGCCGTAAAGTTTTAGAGCAAGTCGTGAGGAATAGTTGCTGATTTAATTTGTATATGTATCAAACACAAAATCTATAATTGTCCGAATGGTTTCATTAGCCCCTATAATCTTGATTTGTTTATATGATTTGAGACCTAGAATTTTAATTGGATCTGCCAATAAAGCGGTTAAGAAGCTGTGTGTAGCTGTTATAGCGTGAGAGAAATCAAGGACTACGGTTTCTCCTTTTTGTATAGCCGGAATAATTTTTCGCTCTCTAAGATTAATGGCCTCTAATTTGACTTCACATCGTTCTCCACAATAGTTGTACATATCAATATACAATTCGGGAGCGCGGACTATATTATTTCGTTTAGCTACAGTTTCCGTAGCGTGTTTTCTGAAATCCTCTAGGTGTTTATGAAGGTCATATGTTTTTAGCCTATCAAAACCAATGGTCATGTATATAAATGTGCCGGGCCAAGAGTTGTTTAGCGTTGTGTATGTTACATCTAGTGGAGAAATATGTGCGACACCATCGCCCGATACGATGTACATATCTGCTTCTAATGTTTTGCCAAGATTACTAGATAAGTAAAGGCCCATGCCTGCATTATTTTGTTGCTTGTAAGGACCTACGTTGACGCCAAATGTACCAGAGATTTCAGGCTCTAGTGCCATAGCGATGGCATCTGTATTGTTTGTGAAAGGTGCATAGGTTTGCTCTAAATGTGTTTTAATACCTACACCAAGATCAGCAAGAATAAATGATAGTTGGTTTTTATCTCGATACCAGTTAAATTGTAATAATGATGGAATCTGAGGATTAAAACCGTGTTCTAATGCATTATATGTTAGTTCGGATATGATATAACGAACTGCATCCTCATATCCTCTAATTAAATCTGTAGGTAAGTCCATAGCGTAATCACGAATTGTATTTAGCATTTGCGTAATATTATGATCTTTGTATTTGATGGCGAAGAGTGGTTTGTTGTAGACGTAGTGAAAGTTATTTTGGGAATTATTTAGAATAGAGAGGTAGTTTGGACCATCTAAACGATTCAACATAATATCTAGTGTGGAATGTTTAGGAAATTGGATGGAAATAAATGTTTTTTGTTGTTTTAGCTTCCATAAATATAAGATTAGTAGTGTGAGTGTTTGATAGCTTGCATGTTTGCATTGGTTTCCATCAATAATAATTTTGGTATTTGAATAATTCCATTTAAATAAAGATAGAATTGAATCAAACTCGATAATACCATTTTGAATAAATGAGAATGCTTTTGGTAGGGGTATGATAGGGGTTCCTTGTTTTGTGCGTAGTGTGTTAGTCATGTTTCTCTCTCCTTTAATTGACAATGATTAATCACTATTGCTATACTAATCGTATAGAATAACACTAAGGGGGGCCTTGATAGAGCGAAATGTTTGCCCCACAGTTATTATGAAACATCATGTTTCATGCCCCATACTTTGTATGGGGTTTTCTTATATCTATATTATAGAACTAATGTTTGTAAAAACAAGAGAAATATAACTATTATGATTTATTGATACATATCTACTATTATTTCATGATTTTTGCAGTTTTATCATACCGTTCCGACGTAGTTTCATTCTTCTGTATGTCCAGCTATTTCCTCATCTTGAATTGGATGTATTAATTTTATACAATATCTGTAATATTAATTTATCGGGATGTAGCACGTTTAGGAGAGATTGATGAGTGGTCAGAACTGGTGGCGCCGCATAGGTTTAGTTATGTGTATTTCAGCGAGTGTAGGCATTGTAAGTGGCTGTGAGTTTAATATGGATAATTTAAGGAATAGCAGTCAGGTGAAAGCTTCGCAAAGTGATAGTGAGAAGGAAATCTGGCGTGTTTTTAAATTTTATTTAGCTGCTACAAATGAGTTTAACTTCACGAGTGTAAAATATAGTCATCAACATATGGAAACGGTGCAGCAAGCACGGCAAAATGTACCGCTAGCTGAGTTTAAGGTGCGGGATTATGAACGTCTTGAGCAAGAACTCATGGCTGCGCGAGAAGCGGGGCACACACATAGTGACTTGGAAGCCGCTACAGATGCTTTATTACCGGTATTGCACGACATTGTGGTGGCTGTAAAAGAGTTAGATACATATTATAAAGAAAAGCGCTATGAATCAGATAATTATGCCTTTGCTCATACGCAGTTAGAGAAGCTTTCATCATTAATCGAAGCATTTGGACCTAAATATGATGCGTTAGATACCCTTGTTAAAACCTATCACAAGCAGGAGGGCGAACGTCTTGTTAAGCTGATGCGCAACAATGGGCAGCCGAATGGCGCTAATATGGTGGAAATGATGCTTATCTATAGCGATATAGTAGATCATATTGTGGAGCATAAATCCGATAGTGATTTTCAATGGGTGAAAGCACAGAAAGAAGTAGCCGATGGAATTGGGGCAAAGATTACTGCTGCCGAGGCTCAGAATCGTTTAGAGCAAAAGAAACATCTTGATAAAGCGATTGAGGATTTTATTGCTGATCCTCGTAGTGAAACGGAAGAAGCCGTGGTTGAGCAATATAATGAAATGGTAAGTAGTCCAATGAATTTTGCATTATTAGATTCTGTGCAGAAGCCGTATGTACCGCAAGAGTTATAATGTGAAATGGTATATGTTAAACATGATATAAATTTCGGGTAGAATATATTTGACAACCTACCCTTATGAGCCCTATAATTATCTATTATATGAATATTGCGTTGAAAAAGACGGCACGTCTCAGACGGATTTAGTAGAGACCAAACTCATGGGCTGAAAGGTTTGGAAATCTAGAGATGTGCGGATCACTTTGGAGCAAGCGGCAACGCCGCCGGTGAACACCGTTATATGTCTAAGTGGCTTTCACAATATGAGAGATGAGTTGCGTCTTATGTGTTACAATCATGTGCTAGCATGGTGTGACAATCGCAGAAATGCGGTGGCGCTAGCTTTCACAAGTAACGAGAGTCAGTAGGGTGGTACCACGGATATGACGTCCGTCCCTTCGGGGGCGGGCGATTTTTTTATGTAAAAGGAGCACATCATGGATTACGGTAAGACGTTACATTTGCCTGAAACAGAATTCCCAATGCGCGGCAATTTGCCTAAGCGCGAACCAGAAATCTTAAAGTTCTGGGAAGACCACAAAATTTATCAAAAACGTTTGGAATTGCGTAAAGACGCAAAACCTTTCATCTTGCATGATGGCCCTCCATACGCAAATGGTAAATTGCACATCGGTCATGCCCTCAACAAAACGTTGAAGGACATCATCATGAAATACAAAACAATGACTGGTCATTATACTCGCTACATCCCTGGTTGGGATACGCACGGTTTGCCAATCGAGCATGCGGTTATTAAAAATACGGGTCTTAACCGTCATGAAATGGCGCCATTGGACTTGCGCAACAAATGTAAGGAATATGCATTAGAATGCGTAGAAAACCAAAAACAAGACTTCATTCGCTTTGGTGTATTAGGCGAATGGGAACGCCCTTATTTGACATTGCGCCCTGAGTTTGAAGTTAAACAACTTGGTATCTTCGGCGAAATGGCAAAACGCGGCCACATCTATAAAGGCCTTAAAACTGTATACTGGTGTACACACTGCGAAACTGCATTGGCAGAAGCAGAAATCGAATACGCTGAGAAAAAATCCTTCTCCATTTACGTAAAATTCCCTTACGTATCCGAGAAAAAGGTAACATTGCCAGCTGGCGTAGATCCAAAACAAGCATACTCCGTTATTTGGACAACTACTCCTTGGACAATGCCTGCCAACGTAGCTATTTCCGTTAACCCTGAGCTTGAATATGGCTGGGTAAAAGTAGGCGACGAATACTACTTGATGGCTACTGAACTCGTTGATGCGGCTATGAAAGATATCGGTATCGAAGACTACGAAATCGTAAATCGCTTCTCTGGTGCAGATTTAGAATTGGCTGAATTCAAACATCCATTTGTTGAACGTAATGCTACAGTATTGTGTGGTGACCATGTAACACTTGAAGCTGGTACTGGTTGCGTACATACAGCACCTGCACACGGTGAAGACGACTTTAACATCGTTCAACGTTACAATAAAGAAGGTAAAGCTGAGCTTCCTATCGTATCTCTTGTTAATGAAACTGGTAACTACACTAAACAAGTGGACGACAACCGTTATGGTGATACTGAATTCCCATTGGCTGGTGTAGAGATTCACGATGCAGAGGTGCCTGTAATCAAAATCTTGGCGCATAACAATGCATTGCTTCACAAATCTAGCTTGCGTCACCAATATGCTCACTGCTGGCGTTGTAAAAATCCTGTCATCTACCGTGCTACAGAACAATGGTTCTCCTCTGTAGATGGATATCGTCAACAAGCACTTGATGCAATCGACAATCAAGTACAATGGATTCCTAAATGGGGTCATGATCGTATCTTTAACATGGTACGCGATCGTGGTGACTGGGTAATTTCCCGTCAACGTATTTGGGGCGTGCCAATTCCTATTTACTATTGTGAAAGCTGCGGCGAGCACATCATCAACGATGATACGATCAAAGCATTACAAGAAAAAGTAGCCGTAGAAGGCTCCGATGCTTGGTGGGCTCACAGTGCAAAAGAATTGTTACCAGAAGGTTTCAAATGTCCTCATTGCGGTCATGATGAGTTCAAAAAAGAAACTGACATCATGGACGTATGGTTTGACTCTGGTTCCTCTTGGGCTGGCGTACTTGAAGTTAACGATCTTGATGTACCATGCGCTATGTACCTTGAAGGTTCCGACCAACATCGCGGCTGGTTCAACTCTTCCTTGTTAACTGCAGTGGCAACAACAGGTAAGGCACCTTACAATTCCGTATTGACTCATGGCTTCGTTGTGGACGGCGAAGGTCGCAAAATGTCTAAATCTGTAGGTAATACAGTAGCGCCTAGTGATATTATCGATGTATACGGCGCTGACGTTATGCGTTTGTGGGTATCCTCTGCGGATTACCAAGCAGACGTACGTTTGTCCAAAGACATCGTAAAACAATTGTCCGAAGTATATCGTAAGATCCGTAACACATTCCGCTTCTTGCTTGGTAATTTGGATGACTTCAATCCAAACACTGATAAAGTGGCTTACGCAGATATGTCCGAATTTGATAAATGGGCATTGTTGCGCTTAGAAGAAGTACGTCAAAAGGTTACTGACGCATACGAAAACTATGAATTCCACATGTTATACCATGCAATTCATAACTTCTGCACAGTAGACTTGAGCTCCATCTACCTTGATGTAATGAAAGATACTATGTATGCTGAAAGCAAAAACAACGTAGCTCGTCGTTCTGCTCAAACAGCTATGTATGAAATCTTGAAAACATTGGTAGCTATGGTATCTCCTGTACTTTCCTTCACAGCAGAAGAAGTTTGGAAGTACATGCCTAAAGAAGACGGCATGCCTGAATCCGTTATGCTTCAAGATTGGCCACAAGGCTATCCTGAACACTTCAACCAAGAATTGGCTGATAAATGGAGCCAATTGTTAGACTTGCGTACATCTGTACAAAAAGCATTGGAACTTGCTCGTCAAAACAAAACAATCGGTCACCCACTAGATGCATCCGTTACAGTATATGCTGAAGGCGCTGCATTCGACGCATTGAACGCTCTTGGTGAAGAAGGCTTAGCTAAACTCGTTATCGTATCTGAAGCTCACATCGTAAACGGTGCTGCGCCAGCAGAGGCTGTAAAAGACGAAGAAACAGGCGTAGCGACAGTAGTTGCTCCATCTGAACTTGAAAAATGTGAACGCTGCTGGATCCATCGAGATACAGTAGGCCAAGATAGCGAACACCCTACACTATGCCATCGTTGTGCAGAAGTAGTAAAAGCACTATAATTCCACAATCGATTTAAATACAGTTGTCAAAATATCCCCTTCAGAAGGCTCCATCGGCCGGGTCTGTTCCTTCGGAACAGGGCCAAAAGTCGCCTTCTAAAGGGGATATTTTTCTGTATTTCAGTCAATCTGTGGGATTATAGCGCTTTTCTGGTGTTTTTGTTATGTGATACAATGATGAAAAGGCTTTAGCATGATTAAGGAGGTGGGTTGTATGAAATATATGTTAATGCACAAGGATGTAGAAGTATTGGAATTTTCTTTTTCTGAGCAACGTCGTTGGGCCTGTATTATTGATGTATTGAATGCGGCTCATGTACCTGTTAATATGCTTGTGCAGCCTCATAATAGAGAACGTGCTTTAAATGAATTTATTGACCATCGATTTATTCCGCAAAGTCGTTCTAATTATGATGTTATTAAGGCCTTGTATAAGGCAAAAGATGCGTTTGAATTGTCCTTGCGATCATATATGGTGAGTATTTCTGACCATTATTGGGTTAAACCTTGTGATAGTTCTGTGACTTGGTCTGATGTGAATTTTTATGATAATCCAATTCCCGATGATCAAGTGTTAATAGGCGCTATTGATACATTACATCAATATGATCCGTGGCGTCGGACGCCGAATACATCGAATAATGGGACATTGCGTCAGATTTGGTTGCACCGTGGGGATGAGATTTTGCTTTCAAAAGCGGGAGAATTGACCTTTAAACAGGAACCATTCAATGAGGCCGTTGTTAGCGACATATTAGCCTATTTTGATGTGCCTTATATAACGTATTATTTGGATTATATGTCGGATGAAGCTGAGAATGTATCGGTCTGCGACTGTTTTACGAATCGTAATGTAGAATACATTCCTGCATGGCAATTGACGACTAACACAAAACCAAATGATGTGAGTGAATACGCGCATTATGTGAATCAGTTGCATTCATTTGGTCTTACTGATGTGACGAGTCGGTTAGAGCAAATGATTGTGCTTGATGCGCTTATTGCTAATGAAGACCGTCATTGGGGCAATTTTGGGGCTCTTCGTGATAGTGAAAGCCTAGAATTTATCGGTCTTGCACCTATTTTTGATAACGGAAACTCCTTGGGGTATAAAGCGGCATCTGTTATACGCAACCGTAATACTGATGTGTCCGTAGCCTTTAACAAGACTCATACGCTGGAATTGAAACATGTGTCCTCTGCTGTGAAAGTAGATTGGGATGGCATTATGAATCATTGTATGGAGATTGTAGAACATAGATATAATCAACTGGTAGAACCAGAGTTTGGTATGGATCGTGCACATATGATTGGCCAATTCATACAAGAACGAGCAAAAAAATTAAAAACTTTTTAGATTTATGAATTCATTGTATGCTACCATTCTCCTCAAATATATGATGATAATTGTTATCGTCCTATTTTCCTCATGAAAACCTTATGTGTAAAAATCTACTCGTTTCATATTAGAGTTAAAATAATCGTTTATGATATTTATAGTTAGTTTAGTAAATGAGTGTATGAGAAGGAGGAATATGCAATGGTAGTAACAATCATTAAAGCTGTTATGGCTGCTCTTACTGGTTTGGTAAACGCGTTATTGCCTTTATTTAAATAATAAAGTTCCCAAAACCCTCATAAACCCTCAAAGCTTGAGTATGTATACTCAGCTTTGAGGGTTTTTTCTTTATGTATATTTTTACTTACAATAGAATGAAATAATATACAGACTTGAGATTTAAACGATATTTATTGTTGGTTTAAATGTAGGCGCTTTCGTTGACTATATCTAAATATATACATATAATAAAAATGAAATAAAGATGAATATACATCTTAGAACTACATATAGAGGGAGAATGAGAGACATGAAAAGAATATTAGTTGTAAAAGCTATGGTTCTTGGGGCCATAGCTTGTTCTATTAGTGCTATTGGATTTGCAGCGGGTGTAGAGTCTACACATATACAAGATGCAACCAATACACAACAAAATATACAAGGCACGGAACAACATGATGCCGTGCAATCCAACTGGATGGATCGCACGGATATTAAGATTGGCACACAGTCTAAAGTGGGTACACAAGTATCTATAGAAACATTGCAACCCTTAACTCATTATGATGAAAACTCCAAGTCCGTATTGTTCGTACAAGGCGGTATTGGTAAAGGTGGTCAAGAACGTAAAGTGAGCTATTTCTCTGGCGTTAATGGTGGCGCTTGGTATCCTTTGGATCCTACTACAGGAAAAGGGAAAATGCGTAAAGACCAATTAATGACTTACGAAACGCATAAAATAGGAACCGTTGCCAATGTAGGGCTTGGATACCGCCATCTTAGTAAGAATGAACACGCCTATGTAGGTATAAATGCTTTTGTTGATCGTGCTTTTTCTGAGAATGCTAATCGACTTAGTGGAGGAGTAGAATATGTATCAGGCCTTAATGAGGTTCGTGTCAATGTATATAGAGGTCTAGGTAGTGCTTCTATAAAGCACCGTAAGATACAGTTACATGATAATTATTTTGATTTTCCATCGAATTCGCTTACTGTTGACGACGGAGTGGGGTCTGCTGGCGTGGACTATTATGATGGGTATAAAGTTTTAAGTGGGTATGATATTAGTTATGCTCGTACATTTAAAAATGCGCGATGGGCTCGTGTTCAGCTCGGTCTTTATCATTGGAATGGACATGATGTTCCTACACATGGTGAATACACTAAAGAACCGCTTCATTTAGGTAAAAGTCATGGATGGCAAGTAGGAACTACATTACAAATAACACCACATATATCATTAGATTTAGGTTATACATCGGATAGTAAGTATGATAGTGGTGCTTATGGATTTATTAAGTATACATTGGGGACCTCTAAGTTTGCTTGGCATGGTGGAAAACATAGTGATGATACTATTACGAATGCCCGTGCAAGAATGCTTGATAAGATAGAGCGTAGCCCGATGATGATTGGTAATACCTATGAAGAACGATGGAGTGTAGTTCCTGGTGATATTTTGCCATAATGATTGAGCATATTAGAGTT
>OISK01000176.1_pt1 | contig 12668 bp, 12 predicted proteins | sample 1586521 | NCBI WGS metagenome assembly OISK01 (sample SAMN02675046, study PRJEB24791) | human gut metagenome, SKBSTL021 | isolation source: stool | host: Homo sapiens | place: USA
TCCTTTCTTGATACAAGCCGTCGTACCATTGAACATATTACATTATAAAGGAGATACCCTATGTGGTTTTATAACATCCTCAGTGCAGTAATAGCTATTATTGTGGCTGTTGCAGCTCTGTACTTATTATTCCGTTTGTTTGTATTGAAACAAGGTAATGAAAATATTGTCTTATTAGCGAAACGAGCAACGAACTTTCAAGTATCTGATCGTAATTTTGAGTCCATTACGTTGTTCTGTGATATACCATTTGTAAATAAAGGGCGCCAATTAGGCACAATAATGGACTTATTTCCACGTCCATTATTACCAGAAGAACATTTTGATGCTATTAAGGTAAATGCCTGGGCTATGGATATTAATCGTCCGCGTCAAGATGGATACTTTGAAGCTATAATTATCAAACCACGCAAAGGTGGCACAATTCGTGTATATGTTACATTAACAGGTAAAACTGGCAATATTCGAGAAGATATTAAGGGATTCCCTTATATGGACATCGATATTTACTACCAAATCGTAGGTCGGACAGACTATCATATCGATAAACAGCGTATTCGTTTGACTGCTGAAGAAGTTCAAGCAGCAATGGTTCAATAAGGAGGCATAACAATGGCAGAATTAGAGTTAGTATGTGTGCCAACACGTATTCTTACAGATAATGATGACATCGTTGATGCTATCGTTGAATTTGGTGGTCACAATATTGGACCAGAAGACATCGTATGCGTAGCAGAATCCGTTGTGGCTATTACACAAGGTCGCTTTACACGTCCTGAAGAACTCAATGTATGTTGGCAAGCGCGTATGATTAACCGCTTTATCCATCCAGATGGTTCCATGGCTTCTATTTATGGTATGCAATCTGCTATGAACTTAGATGGTAAATGGAAGGTATTAGGTGCTTTCTTCTTAGGCGCTATTGCTAAAATTTTCCGCAAACCAGGCGTATTTTACGCTATCGCCCGTGCTGCATCCTTAACCGATGACGTAACAGGTACAATGCCTCCATTCGATAAACACATCGTATTTGGTCCAAAAGATCCAGATAAGGTGGCTGAAAAAATCGTTCAACGCACAGGTTGCTATGGCGCTGTTGTAGCAGACGTAAACGACTTGAAACGCTCTGCAATTCTCGGTACAAGCCGTGGTATTGATGCGAAGAAAATCGCTAAATTGTTGATTGATAATCCATTTGGTAATGATAGCCAAATGACACCAATCGTTATTATTAAAAACTACGCTTCCGTTTCGGGAGCAAAATAAAAGATTCTCGATGTTTCCGGTGCAGAACTGGTAAGTCTAGAGATTAACAAAAGAGACTGCTCCGGCGGTCTCTTTTCTGTTTAAAGGAGGACATATGTTATTAGGCATAGATGTAGGCGGCACCTTTACGGATGCCGTTATTATAGATGGGGGTACCATCGTTTCATCGGCGAAGCGGAGAACCACGAAGGAGAATCTCATGAATGGCATAACAGATGCCTTAGGTGCGGTGATGAGTGGTGCGGACCCTGCACAAATAGAACAGGTAACGCTATCCACTACGGTAGTGACAAATACAATTGTAGAGCATAAAGAACAGCCTGTAGATCTCTATGTAGTAGCGGGGCCAGGGCGCAATGTAGATGATATATTCCCTGTAAGACCTGTGTATCTTAAAGGGTATACGGACCATCGCGGCATCGTGGTGGAACGTACGGATGTAGAGGGGATTCATCAACTAGCGAACATGGTGCAATCTAAGAGTGGTACCGATTTAGCTGCTGTATCCGCAAAATTTGGCGTTCGCAATCCAAAGGAAGAAATCGATGTTGCTCAGGCTCTAGCTGACACATATCATACGATTTCTACAGGCAGTGCGTTAAGTGGCAATCTTAATTTTCCACGTCGCACCATCAGTGCTTATTTTAATAGCGCCGTGGCTTCTGTATTTAAGGAATTTAAGAACGCTGTTTACCACGCATTAGATACCTTTCACATTACGGCACCTGTATATATTTTGAAAGCTGACGGTGGTTCGCTACCGATAGATACGGTGGAATCCATTCCTGTAGAAACTGTATTTACCGGACCAGCTGCAACGGTACTTGGCTTGGAAGCATTACGCAGCACTAAAGACGCCCATACGGTGGCCCTTGATATTGGTGGGACTACAACGGATATTTCCTTGTGGAAACAGGGCAAACCACTGATGACAAAGGAGGGTGTATCCATTCGTGAATATCCAAGTGCTGTACGTTCCTTTGCGGTTACCTCGGTGGGCATTGGCGGTGAATCGGCGGTACGCTATGAAGATGGGAAACTCATGGTTGGCCCTGAACGGGTTGGCCCATCTGTTGCATTGGGCGGCACTATCCCTACATTAGGGGATGCCCTCATCGTGCTTGGTAACGCGCATTATGGCGATGAACAGAAGGCGTACGATGCCATTGCACAGATTGATACGACCATTGATGCGAAAAACATGGCTCAACGCATCGTAGATGAAGCCGTCCGTGTTGTAACGCAAGGGATTGATACGGTCGTGGCGAAGGAAAATAAACGACCTATCTATGTAGTAGCCGATATTGTGCATCCTGATCCATTTGTGCCGGCCCAGCTTGTTATCGTCGGTGGCACGGCGGCTAGTTTGGGCCCTATTATTGGGGACCAACTAGGATTGCCTGTTCATATTCCGCCTGATGCGGCCGTAGCTAATGCCATCGGTGCTGGTGTGGCTAACCATACGATGGCGATAACGGTTCACGTCGATACAAAACGGCGTACCATGGTAGTGCCAGAACTGGGCATTCAAGATAAAAGTAGCTCTTTGCGTTCTGCTAACGCTGTGGAAGAGGTGGCGTATCGATTATTATGTGAAGCTGCTCAAGAACAAGGCCTTGTAGCAGCAGGCGTAATACCTGATGTAGAAACGATAAGCGTTGAAGATTTTCCTGTTGTCGATGGGTGGCAATCGATGGAACGCATTATTACTGTGAAAGTACAATTGAAAGCGGGGGTGAGCGGCTATGTGGAATCATAAGGACAGTTACCGTGTGCGAAATGGAATCGTGCAGGCTAGTACAATAGAACATCCTTCATTAGGCCTCGTATTTTTCCCTGCCTTTGATTGGAAAATTTCTGCTACCCATCCAGAACGGCAAGAACGGTTGCTCTATACGCGGGATCAAATCGTGGAAGAAGGCTTATTGGATGTACCGAATATTAGAGAATATAATCCTATCGTAGCCGACTGGAATGTGATAGAACGAGTTCACGTTGGGGCCCCTGATTTAGCATCTTGGGTAACTGATGCGCATCGCGTATCGGCTGGTGGTGCCATTGCTGCAGCTGATGCAGTGCTACGAGGTGAAGTTGATCGAGCCTTTGCCCTTGTCAGACCACCAGGGCATCATGCGATGGCTATGGTTCATGGCATCCGTGGATTCTGTACCATCAATATCGAGGCCGTCATGGTCCAACACATACGCAAAACCTATGGTGTGAAACGGGTGGCCATCGTCGATACAGATGTACATCATGGTGATGGCTCACAAGATGTGTTCTATCACGATCCAGATACCTTGTATATAAGCTTTCACCAAGATGGACGGACCTTATATCCGGGTACCGGATTTATGGATGAATTCGGCGGACCTCAAGCTATTGGCGCTAACATAGATATTCCACTACCTCCTGGCACGGGTGATGAAGGTTTATTAAAGGTGATGCGCGAACTCGTATTGCCGATTCTACATGAATTTAAACCGGATATCGTCATCAATTCAGCAGGTCAGGACAACCATTTTTCGGACCCATTAGCCAATATGAATGTGACTGCTAAGGGATATGCAGAATTAGTGGATTTATTGCAAGCAGATGTTGCAGTCCTTGAAGGGGGCTATTCTGTACAAGAGGCCTTGCCTTATGTAAATACAGGTATCATTTTATCGATGGCTGGGTTAGATTACAGTTGCGTTATCGAGCCAAACTATGTAGAACAACATCAGTCGGCTGATGTAACGAGATATATTGATGATCTTATTTTGAAATGGAAGGACCAATGGGCACGTCGTGAGGAAATAGCACGAGATGAACTCATCGGCCATAAGGATAGCTGGGTCCGTGATTATTCTGTGTATTACGACGAATCTGGTGTACAAGAAGAGCGTCGTGAAACAGTGCGCCTCTATCCTGATAAAATTGGTTGGCATAGCATCGAATCCTATGGTAATTATGGGCCCTATGCAAAGCAAAGTGTGTACGCTATGTTTATTCCATGGCAGGCCGATGATGCTACGCGCGAAGAGGCTTTCACAGAAGCACGCCGCATGAAAGAACAGGGTGGTCTCAACCGCTATGTAGTGGTGGACCCTATGAGACAGGGACAAGTTGAAATTTAGCCTGTCGAATGGGAACCATTGTTCATGATATAATAGAATAAACGAGATAGCGCCCCTCGTGTGAGGGGCGCTTCTATTGTGATACATATCCTTTAATGAACAATTCAGCATGGTATACTAGACATAAAGGGGGCGTTGTTATGCGCAGTGATAATAGAACAGCAGGTCAATTGAGACCGATTAAAATAACGAGACATTTTACGGAATATGCAGAAGGTTCTGTACTCATCGAATGTGGTAAAACAAAGGTCATTTGTACAGCTACTATCGAGGAAAATGTACCGCGCTGGCTAAAAGGTTCCGGTCAAGGCTGGGTGACTGCAGAGTATTCTTTGTTGCCACGTTCTACAAAAACACGGGTAAGCCGTGAGGCCGCTCGCGGTAAACAAACGGGCCGTACCGTTGAAATTCAACGCTTAATCGGTCGTGCATTGCGCGCTGTTGTAGACTTAAAGGCTTTAGGCGAGCGCTCCATCACCGTAGACTGCGATGTTATCCAAGCCGATGGCGGTACGCGTACGGCGTCCATTACAGGTGCTTTTGTAGCCCTTGTGGATGCCATCGATTATACATTTGGCGGCTTTGGTAAATTCCCTATTACTGATTTCTGTGCCGCTATTTCCGTTGGCATTGGCCCAGAAGGTCCTATTACAGACCTTTGCTATGAAGAGGATAGCGCTGCCGTAGTGGACATGAACGTGGTGCGTACCGGTGCGGGCAATCTTATCGAGGTACAAGGTACGGGTGAACACGGCACATTTAGCCGCGATGAACTTAACCAATTATTAGACCTTGCAGAATCTGCTACTGACGAATTGATGGCTGTGCAACGCAATGTACTCGGCTCTGTAGCGGACAAAATTGGCAAGGTGTATCCTGATGCACCTGTTCAAACCGCTGAAGGAGAACAATAATATGGAACGTATTGTATTAGCAACGGGCAATAAGGGGAAAATACGTGAATTTGAACGGGCCTTTTCTCATATGAACATTACCTGTGTGCCTGTGAAAGACATAGTGGACGTTCCGGAACCAGAGGAAACGGGCACAACCTTTATGGAAAATGCCATCCTCAAAGCGAAATACTATAGCGAAAAAACAGGATTGCCGTGCTTAGCTGATGATTCGGGGCTCACTGTCGATGCTCTTGATGGGGCACCTGGCGTATACTCCGCACGCTATGCGGGCATTCATGGCGATGACGGGGCAAATAATGAAAAATTAATTCGCGAATTACAAGGTAAATCGGATCGCGCAGCGCATTATGTATGTGCCTTAGCGTTGGTTCATCCCGATGGTGATAGCGTAACGGCCGAAGCATCTTGTGATGGCGAGATTCAAGATACGCCGCTAGGTACCAATGGTTTTGGCTATGATCCATATTTCTTTGTTCCCCGATTTGGTAAAACCATGGCGGAGCTCGATATCGATACGAAGGAAACCATCAGTCATCGTGGTAAGGCGTTGCAACAATTGGTAGCAAAGGTGAACAAATGAAACGAATAGGTATTATTAGTGATACACATGGCTATCTGGACACCATTGATCTCGCGTTAGATGCAACGGTGGACCAAGATATCGACATGTGGCTACACGCCGGCGACTACGGTGATGATGCACGATATATGCAAACGCGTACCGATGTGCCGGTCTATGCCGTGCGCGGCAATAATGACCGCGTGCAGCCCTTAGAGCCTAAGGAACAATTGATTCCCTTAGAAGATACCTATATTTACATGACCCATGGTCATGAGGTATCATATTGTAAACGAGCACAAGAATTGATACACATTGGCAATGCTATGGGGGCGCGCCTCATCGTGTGTGGACATAGTCATTTTCACGAGGCTAAACATATAGGGGATACCCTTTTTGTGAATCCGGGGAGCATTGCATTGCCTCGGGATGGATCGGGTGGTACCTTTGCCATCGTCACCTACGAAGATGGCGCCTTTGATGTAGAATTTGTGTATAAACAGGATATTATATAGTATATGTGTGAAAGCTACATTTTGTATGACTTTCACAAAAAATAGTAAGTCTATGCATGGAAAGGGTTATGGCATATCATGGATACACCAGTTAAAGCAAAGCCTAAAATGAAGTTATATGGGTTTAATAATCTCACGAAGACGTTGAGTTTTAATATTTATGATATTTGTTATACTCGTACAGAGGAAGAAAAGAAGCAATATATTCAATATATTGATGAAGTATACAACGCGGAACGTTTGACGAATATTTTGACCGAAGTGAGTCATATTATCGGTGCTAACATTTTAAATATTGCGAAACAAGATTATGACCCACAAGGGGCATCGGTTACGATTTTGATTTCTGAAGAAGAAATTGAAAAAGAAGATGTGGTTATGCATTTGGATAAATCCCATCTTACAGTTCATACGTACCCTGAAAGCCATCCGCACAAGGGAATTAGTACATTTCGCGCCGATATCGAAGTGTCCACATGTGGTCAAATTTCTCCGCTAAAGGCCCTCAATTACTTGATTAATAGCTTTGATTCGGATATTTTGACATTGGACTATCATGTGCGTGGCTTTACGCGCGACGTGTCGGGCAAGAAAATCTACATCGACCATCGTATCAACTCTATTCAAAATTACATTAATGCGAAAACGCGCAATTTGTATAATATGATTGATGTGAACGTGTACCAAGAAAATATCTTCCACACTAAGATGATGCTCAAGGATTTCGATTTGGATAATTACTTATTCGGCATTACCGAAGCGGAATTGAGCGAACGAGAAATTAAGCAAATTAAACACCAATTGCGACAAGAAATGACAGAAATCTTCTACGGACGCAATTTGCCATCTGTGAAAGCCTAGATTGTTTACAACGCTTAGTTATTTGTGGACATGTAATTAATGCTAAGAATATGAATTCATGGTTAATTCTAAAATTTTCGAAAAACTATATCGAAAAATCTTGTGTTATTGTTTCTGATTCTGTATAATGAACTTGTAAGGGGTATTAATAATTAATACCAAGAAACTATTGTGTCCGTTGTCATCCACAAAGGAGAATTATTATGGACGTACGTGAATTAGCAGTACAAAAAAAACGTGAATTAAAAGGCTTCCTCACAGTAGGAACTAAATATGAATTAAAAGACGCTCATGATTTATCCGTTGCTTACACACCAGGTGTAGCAGAACCATGCTTGCGTATTAAAGACAATGAAGCAGAATCCTTTGAATTAACTTGCCGTTCTAACATGGTTGCCGTTGTATCCGACGGCACTCGTGTACTAGGCCTTGGCGATATCGGCGCTGCTGCCGCATTACCTGTAATGGAAGGTAAATCCTTATTGTTCAAAAAATTTGGCGATGTAGACTGTATCCCATTAGTAGTAGACACTAAAGATGCTGATACATTGATCAACACTGTAAAATTGTTGCAAAAGAACTTTGCTGGTATCAACTTAGAAGACATTTCTTCTCCTAAATGCTACGAAATTGAAAATCGTTTGAAAGAAGAATTAGAAATCCCTGTATTCCATGATGACCAACATGGTACAGCAATCGCATGTTTGGCCGGTGTAAAAGGCGCTCTTCGCCTCGTTAAAAAAGATTTAGCAACTGCTAAAATCGTTGTTAACGGTGCTGGTGCAGCTGGTGCAAATATCGCTCGTTTGTTATACCTTGCAGGTGCTCGTGATATTACCGTATTGGTATCCTCAGGCGTATTGCATAAAGATTACAAACGTCTTGACTCCTTGCAATCTGAATTGATCGATCTGCTTGGCCTTGAAGAAAAACATGGCAACTTGGCTGAAAACGCTAAAGGCGCTGACATCCTTCTTGGCGTATCTGCAGCAGGTGCTTTCACAAAAGAAATCTTGGAAAACTTGGCTGACGACGCTATCGTATTCGCTATGGCGAACCCTAACCCAGAAGCAACATACGCTGATATGAAAGCTGCTGGCGTTCGCATTGCAGGTACAGGCCGTTCCGATGCACCTAACCAAATCAATAACGTAGCTGTATTCCCTGGTATCTTCCGTGGTGCTATCGACGTTCGCGCATCCAAAATCACTGACGAAATGAAATTGGCTGCTGCCGATGCATTGGCACACTTGATTCCAGACAGCGAATTGAATGATGAAAACATCATGCCATCTGTATTCGACCCTCGCGTAGCTCCTGCAGTGGCAAAAGCAGTTGCTGAAGTAGCTGTAAAACAAGGCATCGCCAAAAACCCTCAAATCGTTGAAGACGGTCATTACGAAGGTTAATTTTAACTAAATAAAATATGATTTTGAACATGCACCCTACGGGGTGCATGTTTTTTTACATAAAATTTTAATGAAGTTATAAAAAAATACTTGTCAGAATAGTAGTCCGATGATATAATAATTTTCGTTGCAGAGAGGTACTCACAACTGAGTAAAACTCAGCAAAAGTAGTGGTTGACATCAACTACCGGGTTTGCTATAATTAGCAAGTAATTAATGACGGGGCATAGCGCAGTTTGGTAGCGCACCTGGCTTGGGACCAGGGGGTCGCAGGTTCGAATCCTGCTGCTCCGACCATTTTTTATTTTGCGGGTGTAGCTCAATGGTAGAGCCCCAGCCTTCCAAGCTGGTCGCGAGGGTTCGATTCCCTTCACCCGCTCCATTTTTTTTTGCCTTTTTTAGGGTGAACGAAAAATGACGTCATTAGTTGACGATACATGTCACATAATTTATACTATAATAGATAATTACATATAAAGGTAATCCACATGGTTCAGTAGCTCAGTTGGATAGAGCAACGGCCTTCTAAGCCGTGGGTCGGGGGTTCGAATCCCTCCTGGATCACCAAAGAAATAAGCGGATAGCTCGTAATGAGCTATCCGCTTTTGCATTGCTATTTTAAATTAGAACAGGCCTGTACTAATTTTCAGGGCCCTATGTATGTGCCTTGTTAGAAATAGAACAGGCGTGTACTAATTTGTAGACCCCTATGTACGTGCCTTGTTAGAAATAGAACAGGCCTGTTCTAATTTATAGAACCCTATGTATCTCTGTTAAATTATTAATTCGCATCTATCTCTACGGTATTCTTCTGTAACCATTGCACAAGTTCTATATTTGTCATATTACCTGCGGCAACATCGATAATCATGTTTTCTACGTCTTGTTGTGTTGCCGTAATATCAAATCCATTAATAATTAAATACACATACATGCTATGCAATGCTGTTCGTTTGTTTCCATCTGTAAAAGGATGATTGTTGGCGATGCCGTAACATAATTGTGCTGCTTTATCGTAGAGGGATGGGTATAGATCATTTCCCATAAAGGTTTGGAAGGGCGTATTGACGGCTGACGCTAATAGGTTTTCATCGCGTACACCTGATGAAAGTATAAATGCATTTTCTAATTGTTTATGGAGCTCATAGATGTCTTGTATGGTGAATTGTATGTTAGGTGTGCTCATTTATTCTCCAATGCTTTATATAGTTTGTAATTACGTTCTAATACTTGTAGCGAAATGTCTTTTATCCGCTTTTTTAATTCTTTATTAGTATCACTAGTCATGATGGGGGACTCTTGGGTTGTTTGGAGATTGCTGATTTTCGGATCTTTCAGTGTCATAGATCAAACTCCTTTAATATATTTGACTTTTTATTTCTTATATATTGACTTTTATATTTATTATATAGGTAATAAATCAATATAAACAATAGAGTGCCTAATAAAACAATCAGAAATCTAAAATAGGAAACCTCTTGTGAATCCAGTATTTATCTACATTTTCATCAACAAAAGCATATTTGTTAAAACAAAAGTCAAGAAAAGTCAAAAATTTATACTTTGACCTATTGACTTTTTGACTTAATAAGATTATTATAATGACATAAGGTTAAAGAAACCTAGAAATAAAGCAAGAAATTAAAGAGACTTAAAAGGTCAAATAGATATACTTGTAGTGAAAAAGTGAGGTAATTTATATGAACAACAACTTCAATAACTTTGGTAGCGAATTTGGTAGCATGAATGATTTGTTCAATCAATTGATGAGTAATATGGGAGGTTATTCCACAGAAAACCGTCGTTATAAAATTAATGGTCGTGAAGTAACTCCTGAAGAGTTTGCTTATTATCGCCAAACAGGTCATTTGCCTACTAATGAAGAAATCCAAGCAGCACAAGCTGCAGCTCAACAAGGCAAAATGAAAAAGGATGGTATCCTTGCTCGTTTAGGTACGAACTTAACAGACGAAGCTCGTAATGGTAAGCTTGATCCTGTTATTGGTCGTAACAAAGAAATTCAAGAAACTGCTGAAATCTTAGCACGTCGTACAAAAAACAATCCAGTTCTAGTCGGCGATGCTGGTGTTGGTAAAACAGCTGTTGTAGAAGGCTTGGCACAAGCCATTGTAAATGGCGATGTTCCAGCAGCGATTAAAAATAAAGAAATCATTTCCATCGATATTTCCGGCTTGGAAGCTGGTACTCAATACCGTGGTTCCTTCGAAGAAAATATCCAAAACCTTATCAAAGAGGTTAAGGCTGCTGGTAATATCATCTTGTTCTTTGACGAAATCCATCAAATCTTGGGCGCTGGTTCCACAGGTGATGGTCAAGGCTCTAAAGGCTTAGCAGATATTTTAAAACCTGCTTTGTCCCGTGGTGAAATGACTGTTATCGGTGCTACTACACAAGATGAATACCGTAATACAATCATGAAAAACGCAGCACTTGCTCGTCGTTTCAATGAGGTAAAGGTAAACGCACCATCTGCAGAAGATACTTTCAAAATTCTACAAGGCATTCGTCCATTATACGAAGCGCATCATAACATTGAATTGCCAGATGCCGTTTTGAAAGCCGCTGTAGATTATTCCGTACAATACATTCCTCAACGTAGCTTGCCAGATAAAGCCATCGACTTGATCGATGTAACAGCAGCTCACTTGGCATCTCAACATCCTGTAACTGATATTAAAACATTAGAAGCAGATATTGCAGATGCTAAAGCAAAACAAGAAGAGTTTGCTCAAAAAGAAGATTACGAATCTGCTATCAACGAAAAGATGCGTATTCAAAAATTACAAGAAGAAATCGACAAGCATACTGATAATCAAAAGGTTGTGGCTAAGGTTAACGATGTAGCCGAAGCGGTAGAACGTATGACCGGTATCCCTGTTTCTCAAATGGGTGCATCCGATATTGAACGTTTGAAAGATATGAAATCTCGTTTACAAGCGCATGTCATCGGTCAAGATAAAGCAGTAGAAGCTGTATCTAAAGCTATCCGTCGTAACCGTGCAGGATTTGACGAAGGTAACCGTCCAATCGGTAGCTTCTTATTCGTAGGTCCTACTGGTGTTGGTAAAACAGAATTGGCTAAACAATTAGCGCTTGATATGTTTGGTAACAAGGACGCTATCATCCGCTTGGATATGTCCGAATACAGTGACCGCACAGCCGTTTCTAAATTGATTGGTGCTACAGCTGGTTATGTTGGTTACGAAGATAACTCCAACACATTGACTGAACGCGTTCGTCGTAATCCATATTCCATCGTATTGTTCGATGAAATCGAAAAAGCAGACCCTCAAGTTATCACATTACTTCTACAAGTATTGGATGATGGTCGCTTAACAGATGGTCAAGGTAATACAGTAAACTTTAAAAATACTGTTATCATCGCTACATCCAATGCAGGTTTCGGTTATGGCAGTGACAATGATGATGAAAATAAAGTAGATGTAATGGAACGCATCGCTCCATTCTTCCGTCCAGAGTTCTTGAACCGTTTCAACGCAGTTATCGAGTTCAATCAATTAAGCAAAGAAGATTTGAAAAAAATCGTAGATTTGATGCTCGACCAAGTTAATAAGACTTTGGCTAAGAAAGACATCACTCTTGATGTAACAGATGCAGCTAAAGAATTGTTGATGGAACAAGGGTATGACAAAACTATGGGCGCTCGTCCATTACGTCGTGTTATCGAATCTGAAATCCGCGATAATGTAACTGACTTCTACTTGGATCACATAGATGCTAAACACTTGCTTGCTGATGTTAAGGATGGGCATATTGTAATCTCTGAAAAAGCAGATTCCGATAATAGCAAAGACCAAGATAAGGCTGAGAAATAAAGAATAGACGTAAAAGTGTCAGAATAATCATTTGACAAATCTGAATAAAGTAGTAATATTAATAGCATAATTATATAGTGAGTATGCAAGGGAGCCTATTATATAGGCTGAGAAAGGGCTGCGAGCACCTGACCTTTATACCTGATCGGGATCATGCCCGCGTAA
>OISK01000185.1_pt1 | contig 12296 bp, 9 predicted proteins | sample 1586521 | NCBI WGS metagenome assembly OISK01 (sample SAMN02675046, study PRJEB24791) | human gut metagenome, SKBSTL021 | isolation source: stool | host: Homo sapiens | place: USA
CGCTCTTCCGATCTTAAAATACTATTTTTTAATTTCTTAAGCATTGTGATTCTAAAATTTACGTCTAAGGTCTCACCTTGATTGTAGTACTTTCTTTGAGAAGATCCTTAATTTGATAGTTGCTCAGAATCATCTTATCACTACTTAAGCGTTCCAAGCTGCTAGTAATATTTTGATAAAAAGCTCCTAAAACATCTAAGTTTTTACCTTGAGCAAAAAACTTATTATTCTTTTTTAAGACTTCCAAATACGAAATCATTTGCATCGAAATTCCATTAGCAAAGAGACCTAAATCAAACTTTTTAGCAGAAGACTTATAGTCAATTACCTCTCCTAAAACTCGATCATTTACCTTAGCCAGATCAACTCGGTCCATTTTTCCTCGTAGATCAACAATCTTCTTTTTATTATTTTCATCTTTCCAACTATAGGATAGACCTGTTACTTTTTGATTTTTACCGAAACTTAATTCTGAATATTGTGGTCTAAAAGTTGTTTTATTTACATTGCTATGCCAATAATGAGCAACATTAGATGTGGTTTGGTCTAGCTTATGGAACAAATATTTATTGAATGGATCATTTAAAAGTTGACGATATCTGCCTTTTTCTTTTAACTCCTCTCGTACTTCAATTAGTAACTCTGTTAACTTACTATCAGTTAAATCAGCAAAATTTAACTTTTTCTCTTTAATCTTTTTAACTAAATAGTCAAAAGTTTCATGATAATAATTACCTGCCTGAATTACATCAAGTTCATTTTCAAATCGCTTCTTTAAATGTAGGCCGTAATTTAAGAAATATTCAAAAGAATTCTGATAATAAGTTTCAAGTTGTGAAACTGAAGTCTCTATCCGATCTCCGTAAAGTTCCTGTGCCAATTCTGGTGAGAGATTTTCGGGAATATTCTTAAAGCTGCTTCCTTCAAGGACATTTTGAGCTACTTCGCCTATTTTCTGCTCAGTCATCTCTAAGATAGAATCTACCTTAACGGCTTGCTTGCTCTTTAAGTAAGTTAAATAGCCCAAACTAGCTTCCGGATTAGTCATAAAGGTTAAAAGATCACCAGCAGAATTAGGTAAATCATGCTGTGAAAACTCTTCTGCCTGGGTTAATCTAAGAAGTTGTTTATAAAAGATAGATGGTTCTAATCGTTCATTTGCCGTATTAATTACAGGATAGGAAATATAAATCTTATCACTGGCTAAACTTAATGCATTACCAAACTGATAATTCTGATCTAGATTATTAATTTTTTGTTGATCCTCTAAATAGCCACTAGTATTATTCCCATCATTTAGCTGTTCCAAGTTCTCTGAACTAAAGAAACCTGGAATTTTCTCAATCTGCGGTAAATTACTACTTGTTGCCCCAATAATAAATACTTGCTTATAACCTTGTCCTTGAACCATTCCCATTTCAGAGATGTTAACTGCATCAAGAGTAGATGGAATTTGCGAGAAATTAGCCTCACTAAATCCACTAATTAAAAGATCAAAAAATTGTTCTAATGAAAATTCCTTGGCTACCAATAAGTAATCCTTTAGCAAATCGTTTAGGGTTGACCAAACTTGTTCAGGCTGCTGCGCTAACTGTAAGTCTCCAGCATCATTTGCTTCTTTTCGCCAAGCCTCTAGTCTTTTTGCAACTCGATTTTTAATTAAGAAGTTCCAAAAAATTGTCACTCCAGCTTGCGGATCTTTCTCTGCTTCTATTTCTTCAAAAAATTTACTTAGAATACTGATAAAGTATTGACGTAATCGCTCAAGTTCTTCCACCTCTTGCTCTGACTTATCAAGTGCAATTACTTCCGCATCCACAAAGTTTTTTAAAGGCTTGTTCCAAAGACTTCCCTTAATACCATGTGCCAACACAAAGTTTTCAAGTAAATCCACATCGTTTTGATAACGTGCTACGCTCTTATACCACTCGGGAATAAACAGCTGTGTTTTCATTAGCGCAATTACATTATCTGTTTGAAAACCACGCTTAAAAATTTGCTGGAGATTTTCTACTGCAACAACCAAGGGATGATATTTCATCTCCTTTTGCAGGTCATTGAAGAAGGGAATATTATTTTGACGCAAAATTGGCGTTAAGTAAGTTTCATATTCACTTAAATTTGGCGCTAAAACTAAAAAGTCTTGATAGCGATAGTGGTTTAAAGCAACTTGTTGGTAGATTGTCCGTGCGACAAAGTATGCTTCAGCATATCTAGAATCTGCTTTAACTGGTTGCAAAAATTTACTCAAACTTTCATCAAAGCTGCTAGTCTTAGTCCAAACACCATTTAACAGGGAGCTAGGATTAGTCTGACTGAGTGGAAATTCAGTAGTTTGATAATTTAATTGCTGATTTTGCCAAAAATGCTCTAGTTGTCCAATTGTTCTTTGAACTACATAATCATAGTCTCCAGGTTCCGCTTTACTGTCTATCTTGCCGACTTTTGTCTTAAATGCTAAAGTTGTATTTTTAGCTTTTTTTGAAATTAAACGCACTGAAGTTAATTCCTGCAAGGAAAAATGCGAAAAATCAGAAAAATAAAATTCCATGCTGCTCAAATTGTTGCTTTTAGCTAGAAACTCATTAAGCAGGAGCTGCATTTCATCTTTTGTTGCAAATTTTTCAGATAGCCGTTCGATAAAATCATCATAAATAATTCGCAAATCATGGACTTTATAGCTGGTTTCTTCATTTAATTTTTCATTATCAATATTTTCTAGTTCAATATTTCCAGCCCGAACTGATAAAATTGCTTCATACATTTGCTTTAAGGCACCAGACGTAATCTGATTCTTATTTTGAAATAGTTTTAGTTCATTCTGATGATCTTTAACAATTTGCTCAAGTAACATCACACTAGCAGCATCATCTAAAATCTGGGGCAACTTGATTGCTTCATCCTTCAAAAAATACCAGGCTAGTCGTGAAAACGATAAAATGTGCAGTTTATTAACCGCTACTTGTTTTTTATTCGTTAAAACAGAGAGCTTGCTAAGTGCGCGTACTTCTGTGGTAAACTTAATATGGTTTGGCACGATAATAAAAACATCGTGCGTTTTATCTTGGTAATATGACTTAACAGCTTGATCAATAATATCATTTTGCAAGTTGTCTACTTGTCTACCAGTAATTACATTAATCATAAGTCTCAAGTCTCCTTAGCAAATATTTTAGCATATGGAACAAACGAAATAGACTTAATGAAATTTATAATATAGGAACGATAATCGTGAATAAAAAAGTTGAAATTAAAGCACATGGAAAAGTGATTCTAATTGGTGAACATTCTGTTGTGTATGGATATAATGCACTTGCTTTACCAATTCAAGCCCTAAATATCAGCACAACTGTTGAAGAAACTGCTGGTCCTACTTGGATGGATACAAATCACTACCACGGTGCTTTTTTTGATGCACCAGATGAATATGACGGTATTAAATATATTGTTAAAACTATGTTAGCTAAAGTTGCAGATGCACCTAACGTTAAAATTACTTATAGTGGTGAAATTCCAATTGAACGCGGCTTAGGTTCAAGTGCAGTAGTAGCTCTTGGGACAACTAAGGCTTTATCACAATTCTTAAATTTGAATTTAGATCACGATGAAATCATGGAAATTACCAACCATGCGGAAATGATCAACCACGGTAAAGCTTCTGGACTTGATGCCGCTACTGTTAGCTCAGACTATCTAGTCTTCTTTAATAAACAGGATGGTCCGCAGCAACTTTCTCAAAAATTAGGTGCTACCCTCTTGATTATGGATACTGGCGAACTTGGAAATACCAAAGTGGCGGTTCAAGCAGTTAAAAAGCAAATGGATGAAAGTGATCTCAAAAAGAAACAAATTGCCCGTCTTGGGGAGCTTGCTACTGCCACTCAAGAGAATTGGCTAAAACAAAATGCTAAAGAAATTGGTAAGATCTTTAACGAAGCTCAAAGCATTTTAGCCTCATTCGACCTTTCAACTAAAAAAATTGATAATATTTGTAAAATTGCTAACGAAAATGGTGCCTTAGGTACTAAGTTATCTGGCGGTGGCCTTGGCGGAATCGTGATTGCGCTATGTCCTGATCAAGAAACGGCACAAAAAATTGCCAAAAAGGCTCAAGCAAATTTTGATAATTACTGGATTGAGGAAATCTAATGAAAAAAACTGCTCGTGCGCATACTAACATTGCGCTAATCAAATATTGGGGAAAATCTAATCAAGCTTTGAAGACCCCGCTCATGTCTAGTCTATCAATGACCTTAGATGCTTTTTATACCGATACTACTTTTGAACATGATTCTTCACTAACTGAAGATACATTTATTTTAAATGGTCAAAAGCAAACACCTGAAGAAAGTAAACGAGTTTTTAATTATATTCACCTATTACAAGAAAAATTTGGCTTTAATGATCATTTTACAATCAAGTCTACTAACCACGTTCCCACTTCGGCTGGCCTTGCTTCGTCAGCATCTGCCTTTGCGGCTTTAGCAACCAGCTTTGCTGCAAGTTATAGCTTAGATCTTTCAAGAAGAGAACTTTCGAAATTGGCACGTCTTGGATCAGGATCAGCAACAAGATCGATTTATGGCGGTTTTGTCGAATGGCAAAAAGGAATTGATGATGCAAGTTCTTATGCTGTTCCAATTGATGAAAATCCAGATCTTGACCTGTCCCTATTAGCACTTGAAGTTGATACAAAACAAAAGAAAATTTCTTCAACAAAAGGGATGAAATTAGCTCAAACATCTCCTTTCTATCAGCCTTGGCTAGCTAGAAATAAACAAGAAATTGCTGAATTAAAACAAGCAATTAAGGAAAAAGATTTTACTAAGATTGGCAAGCTCAGCGAATTAAGCGCTAATGAAATGCATGCTTGCAACCTAACAGCTAATGAGCCCTTCACATACTTTGAACCAGAGACAATTAAAGCGATTAAATTAGTAGAGAATTTAAGGCAGCAAGGCATTGAATGTTACTATACAATCGATGCTGGTCCAAATGTAAAAATTCTCTGTACCTTAAGAAATAGAAAAGAAATTATTTCAGCTGTTCAGAAATCATTGACTAATGTTAAAATAGTCGTTGCGAGTTTCGGCCCAGGCGTTACTCTGCTTTAGTAATTTGAAAATAAAAAGATTAGAGGAATATTCGTTGATTACAGAACAAGCACCAGGAAAATTGTATATTGCGGGAGAGTATGCAGTTCTTGAGCAAAACTGCCCTGCCATTTTAGTTGCAGTAAATGAATTTGTACGTGTAACTATTGCTAAGAGCACTGGCACTAGTGGTTTAATTCACTCTAAGCAGTATTCTCAAGATTCTATTCACTGGATTCGTAAAGGCAATCAAATGGTAATCGATAATCGTGATAACCCGTTTGAATACATTTTATCTGCGATTAAATTTACAGAACGTTTTTGTTTAGAACAAAAAGTTCCAATGTCTTTATATGACTTACATGTTAATTCTGATCTTGATTCAGCTGATGGTAAGAAGTATGGTCTTGGTTCATCTGCAGCTGTAACAGTTGCAACTGTAAAGGCAATTCTTAATTTTTATGGCTTACATTGTACAAAAGATCTTATCTTTAAACTTTCAGCTATCTCTCACTATAGTGTTCAAGGAAACGGATCAGCTGGTGATATTGCTGCCAGTGTCTATGGTGGATGGCTTGCTTATCAAACTTTTGACAAGGCATGGCTTAAGCAAGAATTAGCTACCAAATCTCTTAGCGATGTTTTAAACGAAGCTTGGCCTGGTCTAAAAATTCAATTATTAACTCCCCCTGAAGGATTAAATTTAGTAATTGGTTGGAGTCAAAAGCCTGCCTCAACTTCACAATTAGTTGATAAGACTAATGCTAAGAAGAAGTTTATTAAGACCCAATATGATACTTTCTTAGAACAATCTAGACAATGCGTTCTTGATATGATTAAGGGCTTTAATGAAAAGAATATTGCTTTAATTCAAAAGCAAATTCGTCTAAATCGTCAATTGCTAAAGGATTTTGCTGCACTTAATCATATTGCTATCGAAATTCCACGTCTGACTAAATTAATTAATATCGCAGAACAATTTAATGGTGCTGCTAAGACTTCTGGCGCAGGAAACGGCGATTGCGGCATTGTGATCGCTGATGAGCAAACTGATATTGAAGAAATGAAAAATATTTGGCGTGAAAATGGAATTATGCCACTGAACTTTTTAGTTCATTCAATAGCTTAATTAATTTAATACTAGGAAAAGATTATGTCACAAAGATCCCAAAGAAAAGAAGAACATCTAGCATTGGCTAAGATGTTTTTTAATAGTAATAAAAATAATGATTTCAAGCATATACATCTAATTCGCCCCGCTCTTCCTGAAAGTGCTGTTAGCAAAGAAAGTATTGCAACAGAAATGTTTGGTCAAAAAATTAGTGCCCCATTTTTTATCAATGCAATGACAGGTGGATCAGATGCTTCATATACTATTAATCGACGCTTAGCTCAAGCAGCTGCTAAAGAAAATATTCCGATGGCGTTAGGTTCTGCTAGCATTCTTGAAAAAGAAATTGATCAAATCAAAAGTTTCGAAATTGCGCGACAAGAAAATCCTGATGGCCTACTTTTCGCTAACGTTAATCCAACTACTAAACCTAAAGTGGCCCAAAAGATTGTGCAGGTATTAAATGCTAACGCCCTTCAAATTCACCTTAATAGTGTTCAAGAAGCTGTGATGCCTGAAGGAGATCGGGATTTTCATTGGCTTGATAATCTAAAAGCAATTCGTCAAGCAGTCGATGTTCCAATCATCATCAAGGAAGTGGGAATGGGAATTGACCCCGAATCTTTACGAACCCTCTTGATCAATGACTTTTCAATTATTGATTTAGGTGGAAGTGGCGGAACAAATTTTGCTCAGATTGAAAATGAAAGACGAAAAAATCAAAAATTAATGTTTTTAGAAGACATTGGTCTTTCAACAGTTAAAACTTTGCTTGCTGCACGAACTATTCCGGTTAATAAAACGATTATCGCAGCCGGTGGGATTACCAATGCTTTAGATATTTTCAAGTCCTTAGTTTTAGGGGCACAATATGTTGGTATTGCAAATTATTTCTTACAGTTTGCTAATCAAGATACCGAATCTTTGATTGTCGCAATTCAAAATCTAAAATATGAGTTACGTCTTCTAACTGCCCTATTTGGATTAAAGAATATTGCTGAAGCAGATGAAGTTAAATATTATCTTGATACCGATTTATATAATTTTACTAGACAAATTTATAACTAGTTACTTTCTTTAATGACTGCATTTTGCAGCCATTTTTTGAAGGCATCGAAAAAGGCTTTTGCATTTTTTACAAAAGCCTTTTTCTTCTAGTCTTTTACTAAGTGAATCTCTCGATCAAATAGATCATGCATTTTTTTATTAAAATTATGAGCAATAAAGATGATAGTTGCCTTACTTTTTAATAGATTATTCAAAATATCCATTGTCGCTTTTTGATCAATTGCACTTGTTCCTTCATCGATCAAAATAATATCACTATCATGAACCTTTGCACGAGCTAAAACAATCTTCTGTCTTTGTCCCCCTGAGATATTCAATTTATCCAAGTTAAGTTTCTTATCTATTCCTTCATCAAACTTCTTTAGATCTGCAGAAAGATTTACTTCTTTCACTGCCTCAGCTACTTTATTATCTAATTTGTCATTAAACATCGTAATATTATCTAAAATCGAAGCGGGAAAAACTACTGGGTCTTGTGGAAGATATCCAATTTTACGTAAGTCTGGCACGATCTGATTGCCATTTTTGTCTTCAAATATTATTTTTCCTGAACTTGGCTTTAATTCTCCAAGAATTAATTTAAATAAAGTTGACTTTCCAGCACCTGAATCGCCTGTTAATAAGATCTTTTCGCCCTCTTTAATTTGAAGATTAGGATAAGTTAAACTTTCTCCATTTGAAAACTTTAAACCTAGTGATTTTGTCTTGATTATCGCAGGAGCAATCGAACTATCTTTACTTGAAGAATGGACAGGTTCTGCAGACTTATCTATTTCCGTAACTAGTTTTTTAATACCTTTCATCTGACCACGGGCATTTGAAATTTGATTAATAGCTTGATTTAAATAAAATCTAAAATTACCTACAATTAGAAGTGCACTAATCTCTAATAAACCATTCTTAACTAAAAAACCTGACAATAAAAAGATAATCAAACCAAAAATTGCAGAGGCAATACCAGTAATAGCATTAAGCAATTTGGTATAAGTAGTTTGCTTAACGTTTGCATCTTCAAGTTTCTTACTTGCTAATTTAGAAACTGAAAACAGCTTTGCCCCAGCGGCAAATTGTCTTAATTGCTCTAAACCTGCAAGCCAATCATTCAGAGTATCTAAATAAACCTGATTGCTATCAGAAATAAGTTGATTTGCTTTTTGTAATGGTGTCTCAATTAGTTTCGGAAGGACTAAAGTAATTGCTACAATTAAGCAAATTGTTAGTAACAAGATCCAATTTAACATAATTAAATATATGATAATTGAAATGATCATGACACTACCATATAGTAAATTAAAAATAGCACCAATATAGTTTTCATTAACCATTTGTAAATCATTAGTTAGTCTATTTTGCATTTCAGGAACTTGATGTTTTTTGCCATCATAAAAGTAGTGCTTAACAATCTTATCTCTAACTGAATTATTTAAGTCTTGTGCTTGATATGTAATCAAATATTGACTGATATATATAAATACATAGCCTAGAGCAGCAACCACTAAACTTATTGCTGAAATAATTATAAAATTACGTAAATTCCGTGACAGAACAATTGTCGTTTCTAGTTGAACTAGTGCTGTATTACCAATTAATGTGATTGGTGTTAAAACAGTAATTATAACAAATAGACACAATCTAACTGGATTAATTTTTATTAATTCCCTAAAATTCATTACTCGTGTCCTCCCTTCTTTTCTAACTTTATTTCATGATCAAACTTGGCCTTCAATTCTGGTGTAAAGTTGTGAGCAATCATTAAAACTGTTTGATCTGTCTTTAGCAATTCATCAATAATTTTTTCAGTGGCTTTTTGATCAATCGCACTAGTTACTTCATCCATCAAAACAAATGGCTGATGATGAATTTCACTCCTTGCCAAAACCACTTTTTGTCTTTGCCCACCTGATAAGTTTTCATTTTTTAAATCAACAACTGTATTGATACCAGCAGACATTTTAGCTAAATCAGTGCTTAGCTGAACTTTGTTAACTATATTAAGTACTTGTTGTTCAAGCTTTTTAGTAAACATTGTAATATTTTCTTTAATTGAAACTGGAAAAACTACAGGATCTTGAGGCAAATAACCTACTGTAGCATTTTCAAGTGGTTGATTATTTTTATCTAAGTAAGTAACAGTTCCACTTTGCGCCTTCAACTTTCCAAGTAAAACTGCAAATAATGTAGATTTACCTGTTCCTGAATCACCAGTCAGTAACACTTTATCTCCAGCTTTGATTGTAAAATCAGGATAAGAAATAGTTTCACCTTGATCATATGAAATTTTTAGATTTTTTACTGAAACACCATATGCACTTGCTTTAACCGTCCGTTTTTCATTGCGACGTAGTTCAGAAATTTCTTGACGTAATTCTTTTGTTGACTTGATTTGTGTGATTGCACTAGTAATTTCCCAAATAGCTGAGAAAACTGCAAATCCAAATGAGCCAGCAACTGCAAATTCACCAAAAGAAATTGAGCGATTTATAAACAAAATTCCAGCAAAGAAAGCCAAACCTACTTGTGCTAGGGCATTTGCCCAGCCATTGAAGAGATAAGAAATTGTATTATACTTGCAGCTCTTTTTACTTGCCTTAGTATAGTCATCACTCGCTTGATGAAGTTGTTTTCTTAATCTGCCATAAGCGCTGAAACGTCTTAATTCTTGTAAACCGCCAAGCCAATGTTCAATTACATTAAGTAACTTTTCATTCTTAGCATTAACTTCCTTAGTAGCTTGTGCGGTTTTCTTTTCCATAATCTTTGGAAGCAGAAAATTAATTCCCAATAATATTGTACTAACTAGAACCAAAGTCCAGTTCATCTTTAATAGAATTCCGACTGAAATAAATATTTCAAGAATTCCACTTAAAATTGAAACCCAAGGAGTAGCAAAATCAGTTGTTAACATTTTTAAGTTTCCTGTTAACTGATTTTGCATTTCAGAAACCTTTTCATCATTACCGGAATTATAGTAATGCTGCATAATATCTTCTCTAATATGATGTAAATAGCTCTGTGTTTGTTTAGTAAAAGCAATTGTTGCAATTGGTAATAAAATTGCTGCTCCTATTTCCATCCCTGCTTGAATAAAAGTCCAATAAATATACCCATTCAAATTTCCCTTAAGTATATTATTCAATGAATTTTTAAATAGATATTCTCCTAATGCACCTGTAATGGCATAAAGAATGTACAAAGCCATGATTAAGATTGAACGTGGAATATTACTTTTTATTAATTCTTTAAATGTCATTATTTTCCCTCCTCCGCTTTAGTTATTATTAATTTTACTAATACTTTTTTAATTTTCAATCATATTTTTTTAAGTGGTAATATTTTTCAACTAAGCGGTAATTTTAAGCTACTTTGTACTATGTTATACTAACTTTATCTTAAAAAATTGAGGTGAAACTAGGTGTTTATTCTAAATAACTTAGGATTAAGCTTAAAACTGAATTATTTTCTTTCAGTTATTAAGCTATATTTAAGAAATGGCCCCAAATTTGATGAAAGTTTGGGGTTTGTTAACTAAATATAGATAACTTTTCCCTGAACTTTCAAAATACTTTAAAAACACGTATTTAATAAGGAACGGGAAAATGCTAAAAAATTTAACTAATAAAGATAATTCTAATGTTGTTAACTTATTAATTGGAAGAATCGGAACTAATATTGCTGATTCACTGTTTTATATGGCGATACTCTGGTACTTTAAAAGCCACTTTCACTCACCAATATTACTATCGCTAATCTTTATAGCAGATTCAACGCTTGATATGTTTTCATTTACTTTAGGTCCAATAATTGATCGGTTAAATACTAAAAAATTACTTCAAGTAGTAACTATTATTCAAGCCATCCTTAGCTTGTTAATTATTCCATTATTTAACGATCCAAATTTACATCTTTTCGCAATCATATTTTTAATTATTGTTTATATTCTATCTACAATTGGTTCAACATTAATTTATCCAGCTGAAGACAAAATATTGCCAATCATTGTAAAAAAAGAAAATTTAGCTAAGGTAAACGGTATCTTTCAAATGTCATATCAAACTTTGGATTTATTTTTAGATGCCGGGGCAACAATTTTAATTACTTATTTGTCCATCAAAAATACAATTATAATTTCAGGTTTAATTTTCGCTTTTGCGCTCTTATTCTATGCTCGACTTAACTTTAATGTTCAATCAATTTCTTCAGATAAAGAAAATAGTACTTACTTAAAAGCTCTAATTAACGGATGGCAGGCTTTACAAAAAGAAAAGGATATTTTGATCCTAATCCTTCCCTTTGCTATAACCAACTTGTTCTATGGAATTTCTTCAATCGGGTTACCTTACTTTGCAACTCAATATTTAAACAGGAGTGCAATGAGTTATGGTGGTTTGGAGCTTGCTTCTTCAGTCGGTGGACTACTTGGTAGTATCGCAGTGCAACATTTCTATGTTAAAGACAACAAGTTAAGATTATTAATTGTTATTTGTTTAATTCTTTCAGGTATTTCAATTATTTTAGAGACAATTATTGCCCCAATTTTTCCTATCTTAATTTTATTATTCGCTCTGTTTAGTACCTTTTGGATCAGTATGATGAATATTAACTTTCGTGTACTCGTCCAGGAAAGTTTTCGCCCTAATCTGCTTGGACGAATTAACACAATTAATAGCAGTATTGTTAATTGCATGATTCCAATTGGATCATTTTTAGGAGGAATTATTGTTAAAAATCTTGGCGTTCTTCCCGCAATTATGCTTGAAGGAATAGCTCAAGTAATAACAGCATTCTTTTATTTAATTATCTTTATAGAAATTAAACACTAAAACCGAGGAATTATAAATGAGTAACAAGAAAAACAAAATCAATAATGCAGAAATTAAAACAAGAGTAGTATTCTATCGTCCTAGTCAATAATTAATTAAATTTAAGAAAAGAGAACATTATGACTCAAGATATAATTACTACGATTACTACAAAAGATAATTTTAAAAATGCCTTCATTAATGCTCAGATCAAGGCTACTGATA
>OISK01000198.1_pt1 | contig 12016 bp, 10 predicted proteins | sample 1586521 | NCBI WGS metagenome assembly OISK01 (sample SAMN02675046, study PRJEB24791) | human gut metagenome, SKBSTL021 | isolation source: stool | host: Homo sapiens | place: USA
ATCTAAGGAAACGAATCAGATTGTATTAAATGTAACAGGAGACGAGGAAAAAGGGGTAAACTCTATCATTCAATCTGTAGATAGAGATATGAAACAAGTGCGCTTGGAAGCCACCATTATGGCTATGGAGCATTCCTATACGAAGGAGACGGGATTTAGATGGTCCTGGCTGAGTTTAACCGGTCATGGTAAGGATAAGACAAATTCTTATGGTGCTATTTCTTTTGGAAAAGCTCCAGATGGGGAAGCTTATAAATTTTTTGTTAAACCTGAGCTTAGCCTTTTAGAAACATCGGGAAAGGCAGTTGTTATTGCAACCCCTTCCATTATGGCCTTAAATGGTGAAGCTGCACATATTTTGATAGGTGAACGAATTCCTGTAATCGAAGAGTCAATTTCTAATGGTGAAAGAAAAAGATCCATTCATTACGAAGAGGTCGGTATTAAACTTGACTATACACCGGTAGTCACGAAAAATGGTATCATTGATACGTCTATACGAGCTGAGGTGAGTTCACCCATTATGGTATCTGAGATGAAATCTTATAAAATAACTACTCGACAAGCACAGACTAGAGTGTGTCTACAACCGGGAGAAGTACTGGTCATAGGTGGCTTAATGGATAATCGGGATCAAAAACAGATTGAAAAAATCCCAATACTCGGTGATATCCCTTTATTAGGTAAATTATTTAGACATAGCCGGAAGACAAAGGATAGCGTGGAAATGGTCATTTTGGTGAAAGCGACTGTGGTATAATAATAGTTACGAAATGATAAAGGAGGTATTGAATGGAACGCATTCGAATGATCGGCCTAGGAAAATCATTTGGGGTGCGCCAAGTGTTTTCCAATGTGTCCTTTGAAATAAAAGAAGGCGATAGAATTGCCTTGGTTGGCCCTAATGGGGCTGGTAAATCAACACTGCTGAAATGTATCCTCGGTATTGAGGAATTAGATGAAGGCCAAGTTGTAATGTCTCCTGTGGCAAGCATTGGCTATTTGCAACAAGATGTTAACTTAGGTGATGCTAGTTTAGCTGAAGAAATAGAAACAGCTTGGGAAGATGTTCATGCATTAGAAAATAAATTACAAGAGTTAACCACATATTTAGAGACTCATGAGGCTAGTGAAAGTGACTTACAACGCTTAGACTATTTACAAAATCGATTGGAATGGTTAGGTGGTTATGACTATGAACAAAAAACAAAACGCATAGTCTATGGTCTTGGTTTTACCGATGAAGATCTATATAAACCGGCTAATGCATTTTCTGGGGGTCAAAAAACGCGTATTAATTTGGCAAAGGCCTTAGTGCGTAGTCCAGATTTTTTATTCCTCGACGAACCGACAAACCATTTGGATATGGAAATGTTGGAGTGGTTAGAAGGTTATCTATCATCCTATCGAGGCGGCATTCTGATTGTCAGCCATGACCGGTATTTCATGGACCGCATCGTTACTGGTGTAGTAGAACTAGATCATCACAAGGCCACAACATATCGCGGTAATTATAGTCGTTATGTGGCACAACGAGAAGAACGTTTAAAAGCAGATACGATTGCTTATGAAAAGCAGCAAGAATATATTAATAAAACAGAAGAGTATATTGATAAGTATCGCGCTGGTATTAAGTCTAAGATGGCAAGAGGTCGCCAATCTCAATTAAATCGATTAGAACGACTAGAGGCTCCTGAAACTTCACATTCATTAGATTTTAAATTTCCACCGGCTGCTATGAGTGCTGATAAGGTACTTGTATTAGATCATGTATCTATTGGCTACAAAACGGATGATCCAATCATTGATGATGTATCTATGGTTGTTCGACGTGGCGAATCTGTTGCCCTGATCGGTCCTAATGGGGCTGGTAAATCTACTATGGTAAAAGCTATTGTAGGGGAGTTATTCCCTACAGAAGGTCATATCGATATTGGCAACCGTGTACAAGTGGGCTATTTTTCACAAGAACATGAAGAATTACACGATCGGTGGCAAGTGGTAGATGAGATTATCAATAATTATAATTTCACCGAAGAGAAAGCTCGCAATGTACTAGGATCATTCCTATTTAAAGGGGATGATGTATTTAAACTAGTAGGTGATTTATCCGGTGGTGAACGAGCGCGTTTAGCTCTGTTAAAATTATTCTTACAAGGTGATAATTTCCTCATTCTTGATGAACCTACTAACCATTTAGACGTACCTACCCGTGAAATAGTCGAACGTGCGTTGCAGCAATTTGGTGGTACGTGTTTTATTATTTCCCATGACCGGTATTTCTTAGATCAAGTATCTACAAGAACATTGGTATTAGAGAATAAAGGTCTTACTGAATACTTAGGTAATTATTCTTACTATAAAGAGAAATTAAAAGAGCAACAGGATATAGCTGCTCTTACAGAAGTAGTAGAAGAAGTAGCTAAGGAAGATGTGAAATCTGAAGCTAAAACTATTTCTACATCTCCATCTGATGAGCCTAAGAAAAAAACAAATACATACATGGTTGAAAAGCAATTAGCTGAAGTGGAAGAAGAAATTGCTAGATTAGAGGCGACCATGAAAATGTATGAAGTACAATTAGCAAATCCTGTAGTCCAACAAGATTTAGCGGAAATGGAAAACATATCTAAACAGCTTTCAGATACGGAAAGCAACTTACAAAAGTTGTATGAGAAGTGGGAACATTTTTCAGAATTATTAGCATAATAAATAAAAATTATAAGGTGTATATCTGAATTCTATAGAAGATATACATGATTTAATTGACAAACATAAAAAATATTTCATAATATAGAAGTATATATAATTTATACTATTATAGTTGCTATTATTGTGATTAAAGGAAGGGTGTAACATGAATAAATCCATGTTAAAAAAAGCAGCCATTTTTGGCCTTGCTGGTGTAATGGCGGTTGCTGCTGGTTGTGGTAGCAATAAAGATGCAGGTAATGCAAATAATAATGAAGCGAAAATCGCATTGTTAACAACGACAACAGGTGGTGCTGCTGCGTATGGCGAATCTATCAAAGCTGGTGCAGAATTGGCTGTTAGCGAAATCAATGCAGATGCTAACAATGTAAAAATTAATTTGCTCGTTGAAGATACTAAAGGTGATAAAAACGAAGCGATTAATGCGATGAATAAAGTAATTTCTAAAGATAAAGTGGTAGGTGTTATTGGCCCTATGTTATCTGGTGAAATGATGGCTGCTGGCCCTGTAGCAAATAAAAGTAAAGTCGTAGCTCTTGGCACATCTACAACAGCTGAAGGTATTACTGATATTGGCGATTACATTTTCCGTAATGCTGTACCAGAATCCTTGGCAGTAGATACTGCAATTAAAGAAGCACATAAAACTTTGAACTTTAAAACTGCAGCTATTATGTACTCCAACAACAATGACCAAATGGTATCTGTAAATAATACAGCTCGTAAAGCATTGGAATCTGAAGGCGTACAAATCGTTGATACTGAAACATTTGCAGATAAAGATACTGATTTCTCTGCACAATTAACTAAGATTCAACAAGCAAAACCTGATGTTATCGTAGTTGCTTCTCTTTACCAAGAAGGCGCATTAATCATGAAAAAAATGCGTGAAATGGGTATGAAACAACCTGTAGTTGGTTCCAATGGCTTCAACAGTCCTGAATTTATTAAAATCGCAGGTGCTGCAGCTGATGGCGTTATCGTAGGCACACCTTGGTTCCCTAACAAAGATGACCAAAAGGTAAAAGATTTCCGTAAAGCTTATAAAGATAAATACGGTAAAGAACCAGATCAATTTGCAGCGCAAGCTTACGATGCAGTTTACTTGTATGAAGCAGCATTGAAAAAATCTGGCTCCACTACTGATCGCGAAAAATTCCGCGAAGCATTGAAAAATATTGCCGACTTCGTTGGTGTAACAGGTCAATTCAAATTCAATGATCACCGCGACCCTTCCATGGAAGTTCAAGTATTGCAAATTAGAAACGGTCAATTTGACGCATTAAAAAAATAAAAGTTGAGGTAGTATAGTGTTTTTACAACAATTAGTTAACGGGTTAACCCTCGGTAGCTTATATGCTGTACTCGCTATTGGCTTAACACTTGTGTTTGGCGTTTTAAATATCATCAACATGGCACACGGAGGCATCTTTATGATAGGTGCCTTCGTTGGTCTTTTTATGGTAACTGTTTTTGACGTAAACATATTTGTAGCCCTTATCGTAGCGATGGCTGTAGGTGCCGTACTAGGTTACTTATTAGAATTTGTGGCGTTACGCCCACTACGTAAGAAAAAGGTGTCTCACTTAGCACCACTTATCAGTACCATTGGTGTTTCCATCTTCCTTGAAAGTTTGGCATTATTATTATGGGGCCCTCAAACTAGATCCTTCCCACCAGATTATATTGGTGGCCTTATCGACTTTGGGGTATTTAAAATCTCCATGGTGCAAATTATCGGTTTAGGTGTTTCTGTTCTCTTAATGATTATTTTGAATGTGGTTATTAAAAAGACTAAGATTGGTAAAGCCATTCGTGCCGTATCCATGAGCACGGAAACAGCAGCTCTCTTAGGCATCAATCCAACGATGATTATTTCTGTTACCGTTATGATTGCTTCCGCTTTAGGTGCCGCTGCCGGTGTACTTGTTGGCCTTTCCTTCAATGCTATTGAGCCTACTATGGGTGTTATCATAGGCTTTAAAGGCTTGGCTGTACTTATCCTAGGTGGTCTTGGCAATATTACTGGCGCCATGGTAGGTGGCTTTATCTTGGGCATTGCGGAAATCTTCTCCGTTGCTTATGGTGCATCTACATTCCGTGATGCGGTAGCCTTTGGTTTAATCATTGTCTTATTATTCTGGAGACCACAAGGTTTATTTGGTTCTAAAGATAAGGGGGGCAGACCATAATGGATATTTTTAACCCTTATTATCTACAAATTGTGATGTTTTTCATCATTAATGCCATCCTTGGTATCTCTATTTATTTCACCCTTGCTAGTGGACAGTTATCCCTTGGGGCAGCTGGTTTCATGAGTGTTGGTGCATATGTGGGTGCATTGCTTTCTTTGAAAGCTGATTTACCTATCGTAGTTGGTATTTTAGTAGGTGGCTTTGTAGCTGCTTTAGTTGCCGTTATCATCGGTTTGCCAACAACTCGATTGAAAGGTCTATATCTCGCCATCGCCACACTTGGTTTTGGTGAAGTAGTACGTGTTATCTTCTTGAACTTAGATGTGACAAATGGTGCTCTTGGTCTATCCGGCATTCCATCTATTCCTCAAGAATTGACAAATTTTGCTTACGAAATCGATATTGATGGCTTTATGGGAATTGATGCTGTTGCATGGGGCAACATTATGGCTATCATTATTTTACTAATCGTTTTGATTTTTATTATTGCTTTCTGTGTACGTATCAACAATAGCCGTGTCGGTCGTGCCTTTGCCGCTATTAAAGCAGATGATCATGCTGCTGAGTTGATGGGGATTAATGTAGTGTACTATAAAATGATGGCTTTCATCATCGGTGCATTTATCGCCGGTATCGGTGGTGGTTTGTATGCTCATATTACAAACTTTATCAATCCTACAGATTTCAGTTATCATAAAGTAGTACAAATCTTATTGTTCCCTGTATTTGGTGGTTCTAATGTAGTGTGGGGTTCCGTACTCGGTTCCTTCATTCTTACATTGTTGCCAGAAGTATTGCGTTTCTTATCCGACTATCGCGATATCATTTATGGTGCATTGTTAGTCGTTTTGATGGCTGTTCGTCCAGATGGTATTTTAACCGCATCTATGGTAGATAAGATTAGTCGTAAATTAGGTTTTAAAAAAGCTCCATACATTCCTGAAACACAAGTATTAACAGAACGTTTTGAAGCGTATAAGCGTAAACAACAAGATAAACAAGGATAGGAGGGGAACTGAATGCTATTAGAATTAAATGACGTAAGTAAAAGCTTTGGTGGCGTTGCAGCTCTCACAGGCATATCCTTTGGTGTTAAGCAAGGTGAAGTTTTTGGTGTTATCGGACCAAATGGTGCTGGTAAGACTACACTCTTTAACTTGATTACAGGTGTATTCCCTGTAAGTTCTGGCGAAATTGTATTTGATGGTATGTCTGTTGTAGGCATCAAGCCTCATAGAACGGTAGAAATGGGCATTGCTCGTACATTCCAAAACATTCGTCTCTTTGGCAATATGACAGCTTTGGAAACAGTATTAACTGGTATGCATTGCCGAACTGGTTCTGGTTTCGTTGCTAGTTTCTTAAGAACAAAACGCCAACGTATTGAAGAAGAACGTTGTCGTGGCATTGCCTATGAATTTTTAAAACTCGTAGGTCTTGAAGAAGATGCTGAAGAAGTTGCTACATCATTACCATATGGCAAGCAACGTCGTCTCGAAATCGCGCGTGCTTTAGCTACACATCCTCAATTAATTTTGCTAGATGAACCAGCAGCAGGTATGAATGACAGTGAAACGGAAGCGTTACGCCAATTGATTGGTAAAATTCGCGACTTAGGTATTACTGTTGTCGTAATTGAACATGCCATGGAATTGATGATGAATATCTGTGACCGTTTGGTGGTATTCAATTTTGGTAAAAAGATTGCTGAAGGTACACCTCAAGAAATTCAAAATAATGAGGCTGTTATCGAAGCATACTTAGGTAAAGAGGAGGTGTAATATGTTAAAGCTAGAAAACATCGTGGCTGGTTATGGACATATTACAGCCTTAAAAGACATTAGCTTAGAAGTACCACAAGGGTCTATCGTATCCTTGATCGGTGCCAACGGCGCTGGTAAGTCGACAACAATGAAGACTATTATGGGACTTGTAAAGCCTACATCAGGTAAGGTGCTATTTGAGGGGCAAGACATTACTGGACATAAAACTCATCAAATTGTACATAATGGTATTTCCTTAGTACCTGAAGGTCGTCAAATTCTTCAAGATATGAGCGTTTACGAGAATCTTGAAATGGGCGCTTATATACGCAATGATAATGAGATTGAAGCGGATATTAAAAAGGTATTTAAACGCTTTCCAATTCTCGATGAACGGAGCTATCAACTAGGTGGTACATTATCTGGTGGACAACAACAAATGCTTGCCATTGGTCGTGCTCTTATGGCCCGTCCTAAGTTATTGCTTCTAGACGAACCATCTATGGGGCTTGCACCATTAGTAGTAAACGAAATCTTTGAAACTATTAAAGAAATTAGTGCAGAAGGCACCACCGTTCTCTTGGTAGAACAAAACGTCCGTCAAGCATTGAAAATCGCTGATTATGCGTATGTATTGGAAACAGGCAAAATGGTATTGTCTGGTCCAGCTGATGAAGTACGACATGATCCTCGTGTCATGGAAGCTTATTTGGGCGGTCGTGGCGAATAAAATTTAATATAATTTATTTGGATGTATATATCTATTATTAAATGGATATATACATCCATTTTTTTTTGAAATTTTTTTGAAATTGACGTGGATGTAAAGGTTTTTTATTAGATATATCGATAAATAGTATAACGACTACTACAATATGCGTAAAAATATACACATATAGTTATAACTAATAAGTACAGTTATTTCCTATCTTTCTTGCGCTTCATGAAAACCATATAAAGAAGCTTCATCTTGCTTATATAGTAGTTACAAAGAAACGATGATAAAATATGTGTACGATAATTAATTAAATATTAAATTTATTTAAATAGCTGTGTTATGATGTGTTTCTTTTAGAAATGAATACTATGAGGTGTATGTATGAATCGGAAATGGATTGCTTTATCTCTTGTCATAGGTACGATAGCCACTACGGGCTTTGCAAAGGATGTTTCTCCTGTAGTAGTTACAACATCAAATATGAATACGTCTGCATCTACGATTGGTTCTGATCAAGAGTATCGTCTACGACAAGGGGATGAACTCATGATTGATGTAGTACAACAAGCAGATTTAGGTGCAAATAAAACTTTCACCATTCGACCAGATGGATATGTATCCATTCCTATGGCAGGTAATATTAAGGCGGATGGAATGACAGTAGAAGAATTCACCCGAAATGTATCTAACGCATTATCCACATACATTATCAATCCTGATGTGTCGGTTAATGTTACAAAATTAGGTGGCGTTCGCGTTTATGTATTTGGTGAAATTAATAAACCAGGTGCTTATACATTAACAAAATCGAGTACCGTTATTGATGCGATTGGGGTCGCGGGTAGTTTCAACTGGGATACGGCTAAGAAGAAGATATTCTTAATTCATCAAAATGATCCAACAAAACCTATTGAAATTAATTTAAATAATATATTGAAAACTGGTGATATGTCACAAAATTACGTTATGCGTGAAGGCGATATCTTGTACTTAACTAAGAATAGTAAGATTAGTTTCTCCAGAGATATTGCGCCTATTTTGACAGGTGCTTATATGGTATCTCGCATAGGTAAAGACTAATTAGTAAAAATAGTATCATATGTAAGTCATATAAGGGGGGCTTTCATTGCGTTCATATTTATTACCCGGCCTATTACTTATTGTAGATGTTATTACTATTATTGGTGTGGCATTGGTCAGTTTGCTTATACGATTTGATGGTTATATAACATCACATTATCTGTATCAGATGATAGATGCATTGCCTATAATGGTAATCTCCTATATTGTTATGCTTTTGTCCATGCATCTATATACGCGCATATGGCGCTATGCAGGTATGCGCGAAATGGTTGCTGTATTGATTGCGACTACCTTAGGAGCAGGACTTTTCTATACAGGGATGTATGTATTTGATAAATCTTTACCTAGATCCATATATTTGATTAGCTGGATTCTTAGTACCGGTGTTATCGGAATTGGTAGAATGGTGCTCCATTATATTGCCATGCGATATGGTGGAAAACAAAGTACTGATGCTGATATGGTAAATACCTTAATTATTGGCGCAGGTGATGCGGGTGCTACAATTGCTCGTGAAATTGAACGGTATCATAAACGGTCTCGTAAGGTAATTGGGTTTATCGATGATGATGAGGCTAAATTTAATCGTCTAATGGGCGGCGTTCGTATACTCGGTAATCGTCATGATATTCCATCTATTGTAAAAGAAAATAAGGTGAAAGAAATTATAATTGCCATGCCTTCTGTTACACGTAATGAAATCAGAAACATCATGGAAATCTGTTCACCTCTTAAATGTAAAGTTAATACATTACCTGGTATGTACCAATTGTTAGATGACGAAGTGCTTGTTTCTCATTTACATCCAGTATCCATAGAAGATTTATTAGAGCGCGATGAGGTTCGTCTCGATATGGATATTGTAGAACATTATATTCGAGATAAGGTTGTCCTTGTAACGGGTGCGGGCGGTTCTATAGGCTCTGAAATTTGTCGTCAAATTATGCGCGTTGGTCCGAAGATGCTTTTGTTGTTAGGACACGGTGAAAATAGTATATATCTTATCAACCAGGAATTGAAAAATATATATAAAGATGGCCCAATTATACCAATCATTGCAGATATTAGAGATAAGCAACAATTAGATCAAATCTTTACTCAATATAATCCTCAAGTTGTATTCCATGCAGCAGCTCATAAACATGTGCCTCTTATGGAAATTCAACCAATGGCTGCCGTTTTAAATAATATTTATGGCACAAGAAATGTAGCCGACGTCGCAGGTCGCCATGGTGTAGAACGGTTTGTCATGATTTCTACAGACAAAGCCGTAAATCCGACTAGTGTTATGGGGGCCACAAAGCGCGTCGCAGAGAAGGTTATCATATCTATGAATGATACATATGATACGAAATATATTACGGTTCGTTTCGGTAATGTCCTCGGTAGTCGCGGTTCCGTCATTCCTTTATTTAAAAAACAAATTGAAGCTGGTGGCCCTGTAACCGTTACAGACCCTGAAATGACACGCTATTTTATGACCATACCAGAAGCGAGTCAGCTCGTGTTACAAGCGGGGGCCATGGGTAAAGGCGGAGAGGTATTTTTACTTGATATGGGCGAACCTGTAAAGATTATTGATTTAGCAAGAAATATGATTCGCTTATCAGGATTGGAACCTGATAAAGATATTCATATCAAAATTACAGGCCTCAGACCTGGTGAAAAGAAATATGAAGAATTACTTACCTCTGAAGAAGGTACTAATCGAACAAATCATACAAAGATTTTTGAAGCCGCATTAGAGACCGTTGACCGGGATTGGTTGATGAAAAAAATCGGTACCTTTGATTCTTGTGAAACCGATATGGATGTAATTGGCGTATTACAGGATATTATTCCAACATATACACCTAACCATAATATTTAAGCGGAAAGAGAGACCGCGGTGTTGTATGCCTACTTGAAAGGGGTATTGGGATGGAACAAATTATAGATATTAAAGATATAGCTAAGATTCTTGTTAGAAAACGGCGAACAATTATAAATGTGACTGGCATTTGTATTCTTCTTGGTGGTGCGTACCTAATCGTAACACCATCTACTTATCAGTCTACAGCTATGTTGCGTATTAAACAGACGCAAGGCTTAGGTAATTCAGTACTATCTAGTGACCCAAGCTACTCTGATACGATGGCTCGTCAATTGATGAACACCGATGCAGAGATTTTAAAAAGTCGTAATGTTGTGGAACCCGTTATCAATGAAATTGACAAAGATAGTGGTAAGCTACCAACCTACGAAGAATTTGTTAAAAATCGCATTGAAACAAAACCTTATAAAGAAACACAGTTATTACAAGTCAGCGTGACTGGTAAGTCCCCAGAAGAGGCACAAGAAGCGAATCAGTTATTAATTGATACATTTTTAAAACGCTTAGCCGAGTTATCACAAGTTGAACAAAAAGCGACTCGTGAGTTTTTACAAAAAAGAGTGGTAACAGCGAAGGAAGAATTATCTGAAGCAGAGCAAAAACTCCAACAATTTCAAGTAGATAATAAAATTTATTCTACTAATGACCAAATGAAGGGACTTACCGATAAGATAACTTTGATTGATCGCGAAAAAGCACAAAATAAGCTCGATTTAGAAACGGCTCAAGCTGCATTAGGTAGCATTAATGCAGATTTAGGTTCCGCAGGTGCTAGTATTGCAGATAGCTCAACGGTACAAGCTTATAAATCGCAACTAGCAGATTTAGAGGCTCGTAAGGCTAGTTATGCAGGTAAATATACAGATTCACATCCTGCAATGAAGGAAGTTAATGATCAGATAGCTAAAGCTCAAGCTGGTTTACAACAGGAAATCGATGCTATTGTTTCACAGCAAGCACCATCAAGCAATTCCGCTCAACAAGGTTTATTAGCCGATAAATTTAGAAATGAAGCGGCATTAGCTGTGGCTCAAAGTAAAGAAGCTGCGTTAGCTGATCTAGATAAAGATAACGAAGATGCTATGAAAGCACTTCCTGAAAAGGAACGGGGCTATATTCAAGCTAAGCGTGATGTAGATGTGGCTCAAGATATTTATGAAATGCTTTCGAAACGTTTAGAGGAAGCTAAGGTGGCAGAGGTTATGGTGCCGAATGAGGTACAAATCGTCGATGCTCCTACGTTACCAGAAAAATCTATAGCACCACGACGTGTACTTGTTATGGTTGCCAGTGCCATTATCGGTCTAGTTTTAGGATGTTTGTATACATTAGTTCAATCCTTGCGAAATCGGAGAGTACAAACCGCAAAAGATGTTGAAGATATGTTACAGGTGCCAATGTTAGGTATTATTCCTAATCACAGCAAATTAGTAACAGAAGAGCCTAAGAATAAAGTGTTGCGTTGGTTGTATAAGGTGAGAGGTTAAGATGGATACAATACGATTAATTTCAAATGAATATGGTGATACTCCTCTTGTGGAATCTTATCGCACATTACGTAGCAATTTACAATATCGTTGTAATGCAGAAAATAGAAAATTACTGTGTGTTACATCTGCTACAACCGGTGAAGGTGAGATCGGAAGAGCACACGTCTGAACTCCAGTCACTC
>OISK01000220.1_pt1 | contig 11272 bp, 8 predicted proteins | sample 1586521 | NCBI WGS metagenome assembly OISK01 (sample SAMN02675046, study PRJEB24791) | human gut metagenome, SKBSTL021 | isolation source: stool | host: Homo sapiens | place: USA
ACTCTTTCCCTACACGACGCTCTTCCGATCTCATTATACCATAATTTTTTTTGTATCGCACTATGATTTGTGATATAATTCTTTATAATTATGATTTTAGGAAATGAGGCTTTTTATGAAACTGAAACGTAGTGTAAAATTTATCATTCCGGCTGTTGTCGTTGTTCTGATTGTTGTGGCGGTGGTTGTTCATGCCCTGCCGAAGAAAAAGCAGATGAACAGCGCCGATGCCGCCGGAAATACTGCCGGAAATTTAATGAACGGCGGATTATTTTGCGAGTACAACAATAAAATTTATTTTGCCAATCCATACGACCACAATTATCTCTACGTCATGGATTCCGATTGCAGTAATGCCCGTATGCTCAATTCCGACAGTGTGGCATCGTTAAACATTTACAATGATAAGATTTATTATGTAAAGAACAATTTTTCCAAAGAAATGATTGGTACGATTCTGCGCGGTCAGTTATTCGGCATTTATCAGACGGATTTGGAAGGACAGAATTCGACAATGCTTTACAATCATCTGACCGGCTCTGTCAGTCTGTGCGGCAATTATCTGTATTACCAGCACTATGAAAGCGATGTCGGCATTACTTTACACCGCATGGACATTGACGGCGAAAATGATAAGTTGGTTTCAAACACGCCTTACAATCCGTCCTGTGTCAGTGAGGGTAAAATTTATTTTTCCAATACGGATAAGAAAAATGTTATCAGCACACTCGACCCGAAGGACGATTCCATTTCCCTGTATTACGATGCGAATTCATATTTACCGGATTCCGAGGGGAATTATGTTTACTATATTGATATTTCCAAGGGATATTCGCTGGTGCGCGTCAATAAGAATACAAAGACGGTTGAACTGCTTTACGGAAAAGATAACTGCAAGGTGATTAATTATAACCTGTATGGCAGTAAAATTTTCTTCCAGCTGGAGGGTGATGATAATCCAGGTCTGTACCGCATGAATGCCGACGGTACGCAGGTGGAATATATTGCAAGCGGCGATTTGACCAATATCCACTGCACCTCACAGTATACGTTTTTCCAGTATTTTGACAATCAGGGAGTTTTATACCGCGTGCCGACCATGGGCGCGATTAGCTACCCGGAAGAAATCCGGATTCAGAAGGAAAGTTAATTTCAAAAAAGATTGACAAATATCTTTATTAATCGTATATGATTTGTAACAGAACCCGCCAAGCCTAGTCTTACTTTTGTAAGAATGCGCAACCCGGCGGGTCCTTTTGTCTTCTATCATTTTTATCTGCCGTATAATCAACCTTCTACAGTCTGTGCCAGTTCCGTAACCGTTTCTTCGGATAGTTCCGTTAGTTCTGCTACATCTGAAATACTTTTTCCCATTCGCAAAAGTTTCGCCGCACGCTGCATCCGGGCAATTCCTTCTGCTTCGCCCTCTGCACGTCCACGATTTAAAATATCTTTTGCTTCATAATTTAATACTTTTCCACCCATTTGTCTGCACACTTCCTTCGCAACATTTTCATATTTTACGGCAAGATTTTCTATGACTTTACGTGACATATCAAGAAATCCCGGCAGTCTGTTAAACTTTCCGGGATTTTTCTTTATGTTCAATTTTTACCAGCATAATTTTATTCATTTATATGCCGTGACATTTACATTAATACTATTTCTACAATTCATCACACACCTGAAAAATATAAAACTTCAGATACGAGGTTTCTTCCATTGTCCATAGGATAGGATGGTCATGATTCTGCTGTGTAACGGATACCTGCTTCAGGGTGACTCCTGCTTCCTGTGCAGATTCACGCAGCATCTTTTCAAAATTTTCTATTTCCATAAAACGGGAACAGCTGCAGGTGATGAGATAGCCGCCTCTTCCCAACAGCATCATAGCCTGTTTGTTAATGCGTTTATAGCCGCTGTAAGCATGGTCTATCGTTCTTCTGGATTTTGTGAAGGCAGGGGGATCCAGCACAATAATGTCGAACTGTCCCTCTTTACAGGTATCCAGGTATTTGAACACATCCGCTTTCACAAAAGAAATCCTGTTTTCGAGATGATTCAGCTTTGCATTGGCATATGCCTGATCCAATGCAGTCTGCGATACATCGACAGCGACAACCTGACTGGCATTTCCATACGCCGCATTTAATGCAAAGCCACCGGTATGCGAAAAGCAATCCATGACACGTTTTCCATGTGCCATTTCACGAAGCAGAACACGGTTGGCTTTCTGATCCAGAAAATATCCGGTCTTCTGTCCGTTTTCAACATCCACATGAAGCTTTAATCCGTTTTCATCAATGATGGTTGTGGTTGGCAGCTTCATCTGCTTCCAGTATCCCTTTTCCAGAGGCAGACCTTCCTTGGCACGCACCCTGATATCATTGCGTTCGTAAATTCCTTTTACATCCTGTCCGTCTTCTCTTAATACTTCCAGCAGCACCTCATACAGCATATCCTTTCGCTGTTCCAGTCCATAGGAGCTGATCTGTGATACCAGAATATCATTATAGCGATCCACTGTAAGACCGGGAAGCTGATCGGCTTCTCCGAAAATCAGGCGGCAGTTGGTTATATTCTTACTTTCCAGCGTTTTGCGATACGCATACGCAAATTGGATTCTTTCTTTGAAAAATGCTCTGTCAAATGTATCTGCTGTATCCTTTGACAGTATTCTTACAGTGATATGACTGTTTCTGGACAGAAAGCCGGTTCCAAGATAGCGATCCTTGGTTGTTACGATGTCAACAAGTGCACCGTTTTCTATTTCCTCATCAAGCTTAACAACATTATTCTTATACATCCACATCTGTCCGTTGTCCAGCCACTTTTCTCCTTCTTCGCTTATTGTAATCTTTGGATAATTTCTATTCATATAAATACCTCACTATTTCAATTCCCCTGTATTATATCATACATTCCGTTTCTGCTGTATGCTAAGCCGGCAGGTATTACCGTGTATGGTCATTTCTCTGTTTAAAAAGCCAGAGAGACATTGGAGGTTTCCGTATCATAAGATAACAGCATCCTCTTGCATGCTTTATTTGAAGGGAAAAGGATATAATCCTTGCAATTGAAAGGTAAAAACATTTAATCATGCTCGTTATGGATATAGCCATTTTTTATATAACGATCCTTGTTCTGCTTTTTGCAATACACAAAATAACTGCTTACAATGAAAAATATCTGCGCAAGGGTCATTGCAATACCGGTTCTTAAAATGTTGGATGGATGAAACATACTGCATAGTACAATACCGGTCACAAGCAGCCCCACGTATGCAACATAATCCTTTAAGACAATCTTTCTTTTCATGAGCAAATAGTAGAAAAGACATATGATAAATAAATCCATCAGACCGAATGAAGCTTTTACATCATACAGCAGCATATATATTTGTGAACATATTAAAATCACAGCGCATATAAATTTTTGATAGACATTTTTCATGCACAACTCCCTCGCTTTTCACTCATTCATATCGTATTCAAATAATTATAAGGATACTTCTTTGTGTATCTTTATTATAGCATAGCTATGATAAGGTATAGAAGGCAAATAAGCTTCACTTTTATTATTTGATTGAGATAGATAATTCATGACAGCTTAAAGGTATTATTAACGCTTAGAAAAATATGCAAATTTATGCGTGATATAGGGTACATTGATGACGCTGTCAATAGAGATGCTTAAATCAAGTTTTATAACGCTTAATCGAACGAAAGAAAGGTTAAATTTATGGGCTTGGTAAACACACTTTCAGGACTTCTGACTAAAAATAAAAATACTGAAATTTCAAAACAATCGTCAAAAACTCGTCAATCGTGTTATAAGCACTAAAAAAGCCCTTGTTTAGGGCTTTATCTGTCTATTGGTGACGCGTACGGGATTCGAACCCGTGAATGCTTGCGTGAAAGGCAAGTGAGTTAACCGTTTCTCCAACGCGCCATACTTCTAACTGCCTGTATAGTATAACAAATAATATTCCCTTACGTCAAGCATTTTCTTCATTTTTTAGAAAAAAATATTCCCCATCAGGATTCTCTCAGAAAATCCATGTATAACGTCTCTCATGAGAAACACCCACCAAATTTATAAATGACCTATTATGTTATCATGTTTTGTAAGCTCCATATCGTAACGTAAATCCTGCAATCACTATCTGCATCGGATTTCAGCAAAGCAGCATAAAGAAAGACCGGTAGATCATACGATTCCCGGTCTTAGCTTTCATTTATTTGTTAATGATATCCATGATGTTCTGGTAGTACGTATAACGTCCGTCAACATACTGCAAGGACTCATAGGCAAGTGCCTTCGCCTTGTTGAAGTCGATGTCTTCATACACAGAAGCAAAACGGTAATAAATATAGTCCTTAATCTGGTTGTCACGCAGGATATAGCCATAGCATTCATCACCATGACCGAAATCACCATGCTTGATGTAAAGGTCTGCAACATCCAGCAGGATATTCAACTGATATTTCTCATACAGATCACTGTACTGGGAAAGCACGGCAAATGCAAAGTCCTCATAGAATTTTACATCATCATACTGCCAGCCTGGTAGAATTGCATATGCAAACTGGAAGAAGTGTGCTACAAACGCATCCACATCCGCACCGATCAAATCACTGACGATCGCTGCATCTGTAATGTTTTTGCGCTGCCCGATCATCAGCAGCTTCTCACACACCTTGAACTCCTTCAGGTATTCCGCAGCATTTGCTTCCGCATCTGCTGTCATCTCAGCCTTCAGACATGCCGTGATATCCTTTTTCAGTTCTTTATAATCCATAGCCTTTACATCCATGGTATCCGCTACCTTTTCCAGAACGACAGAAATCAAATCCGTATCAAAGCCGTCCTTATCAAATGTGAAGCCCTTTTCCGAAAGAGCATTTCCATCGATGATGTTTTTCGCAATTTGTTTACTGTCTGCCTCATCAAGCAGGAATCTTGTATAGTCCTCGTATACATGCTGCACACCCATTGCCTGTGCCTTTTGAATTGCTTCATCCAGGGACAGTGCTGCATAAGCCTCCAGCTTTTCCTTATCTACCTTTTTCGGTGCTGCTTTTTTCGCTGCTGCCTTCTTTTCCTCAGTCTTCTTCACAGCCTTTTTCGCTGTCGGCTCTGCTTTTTTCGCTGCTGCTGTTTTCTTTGCAACTTTCTTTACCGGTTTATCCTCTGCCTTTACTGCTTCCTCTTTGCTTTCTTCTTTTTTCGTTGTTTTCTTTGCCGCAGTTTTTTTCGCTGCCGGCTTTTTCTTAGTCTCCGCTTTTGCTTCTGTCGGCTTCTTTTCCTCAGCCTTTTCTGTAGTTTTTGCTGCACTTGTTTCCAGCTTCACAGTTTCCTTTGTTTCGATTTTCTCTGGTGCAGGTGCTGTAGTCAGCTTTTCTGCTTCCTTCGCAGTCGTGATTTTTTCAATCTTTTTCGTTGTTAGTTTTTCCGGTTCCTTCTCTGCTGTTATTTTCTTCGCTTCCGGTTCCGCTGTCAGCTTCAGCTGTTCCTGTGCTGTCTTTGATTCTGTCTTAGCTGCAGCCTTGGCTGTTTTCTTTGTTAATGTTTTCTTTTTTGTAGTTTTAGCCATGTGTTTTTACCCTCCGACATTTTCACTTTTCTTATCTTATGTTAATCGCATAATACAGACGACATTCATTTCTTTTCAGAAAATCCCTTTTCATTATAGCACAACATGTCTGTATGGTTAAGGAAGTTTCCGTGTTTTTCTTTGTAAAATCTTTTATTTTCGATTTTTTCCGGCATGTTTTCACACATTCCATCCAGAATTCATAAGAAATTCACACATTTACTATATTTTTCTGAGATAATGTTTTTGTAAAATAAGACTCGTAAAATGACTATCTCACTTGTAGTCTTATGCATAAAAGGAGGACACACATATGGAAGACTTTGAAGTATATGAAGAACATAATGAGGAAGATGTTAAACAAAATTCGTTCAATGAAAAATCAGAAAACACGGAAATGAACATGGATGATGCAGCTGCAGGGGCACCTTTGCAGAAGGAAAAAAAGCCATCGTTTATGAAGCGTCACAAAAATGCCTGCATCATCAGCGGATGTCTGCTGATTTCCATCGGAGGCGGATTTGGAGGAGCAACACTGGCATATCAGCTGAGCAAATCGAATGGAAACGGAACCGTGCTTTATCAGGCAGTTGAGAAAACGAATTCTTCCAAAAGCAATACAGCAAACGCGACCAGTATGTCAGTCAAGGATATCGCGAATGAGGCCATGGAAAGCGTTGTGGAGATAAAAACAGAATCCGTTTCCACGAATGAGTTTTTCCAACAGGCAGTTCAGTCAGGTGCCGGCAGCGGTGTCATTCTTAGCAAGGATGGATACATCGTGACAAACAATCATGTAATTGACGGTGCAAGCAAAATCAAGGTAACAACCAAGGATGGAAAGTCTTACGATGCCAAACTGATAGGCAATGATTCCTCCACCGATCTGGCTGTTATAAAGGTCGAGGCAAGCAACCTAAAGCCTGCTGTACTGGGCAACAGCTCCAAGCTGGAAGTCGGGGATACCGCAGTTGCGATTGGAAACCCACTTGGTGAACTTGGCGGCACCGTGACAAGCGGCATCATTTCCGCACTGGACCGGGAAGTGACGATAGATAATCAGACAATGCATCTTCTACAGACAAATGCTGCTATCAATCCGGGAAATTCCGGTGGCGGTTTGTTCAATGATCAGGGTGAACTGATCGGTATTGTTAATGCCAAATCCAGTGGTTCCAATATCGAAGGTCTTGGTTTTGCAATTCCTATCGACCGTGCAAAGGATGTTATCACAAATCTGATTGAAAACGGTTATGTAAAGGGACGCGCATCTCTGGGAGTTACACTGACCCTGGGTACCAGCAACAATCCATTCAGCTCCGATACCAGCACACAGGTCTATATCGCAAGTGTCGTGGAAGGTAAGGCAGCTGATAAAGCAGGACTGCAGGCCGGCGATCAGATTTTAAAAGTAGATGACAAGGACGTAGAAAGTATTTCCGATGTTAAAACCGTGGTAAATTCCCACAAGGCTGGAGAAACTATGAAAATTACCGTCCTGCGGGATCGTTCCACTAAGACCTTTACAGTCACACTTGGAGAAGCTGACAATACCACTTCCTCCTCGGATGAGGGCACTTCCCGGCAGACGCCAAACCAGAATCGCTGATACTTATCAGCTCGCATATTTTTCCTAACGCAGCAATAAAACAAAAAGCTTTTTCATCCATGAAATCTAAAATGTATGAAAAAGCTTTTTATGCTGTATCGTTTTTGGTTCCTGATCTACAGCCTGTTCAAAGGAATTCAGTATGTATGTAAAACGAATTGAAAACAGAAAAACAGTGAAGATATCTATCATCATAACGAAAAGGGCAATCCGGTTCTATCCATACGACAGACAGGATACCCTTTTTTCAGCTTCCATGTTCAATATATTGATTATCTCAATCAGCTGCGCCCGCCTGCTTGCATCCATTCTCCCAGCTTTGGCAGCAGTGCATAAAATTCCTTGAGGTTTTTCACCTTCCACTCCCAGTTCGGACTGCCGATCGTTCCCGGTGTATTGAGGCGCCCCTCACTCTTTAAGCCAAGAATATCACTCATTGGCAGGATGACCACATCGGCGGCACTATCCAGACAATAGCGAATCACCAGTTCGTGAAACATTCGGTTATCATAGCCGCAGTTATGGAAAAATCTGCGCAAGGCGATACGCCGATTCTGTGTCAATAGCTGATAAAAGCCCTCCAGTGTATCATTATCATGCGTTCCCGTATATAAAACGATATGCTCTTTCCGCGGCTTCTTCAAAAGCTTAGGCTGCAGCTCAAAGGATATGACATTCATGCCCATCAGGTTGTAATGATCACGCAGCTTGCCAACCTGTCTGCGCAGATTGCCCAAATCCTCTGCAATTAGACGGATTTCCGGGAATCGGCGGAACACCTCATCAAAAAACTCATAGGATGGTCCCATGATCCATTCTCCATCCTTTGCAGTCGGACAGGATGCCGGTATTTTCCAATAGGTATCAAAGGCACGGAAATGATCCAGACGGATGATATCATACTGCTGCTGATTCCAGGCGAGCCGTTCCATCCAGAAATCATAGTGATCCTTTTTCATCTGCTTCCAGTTATAGATTGGATTTCCCCAGCGTTGTCCGTCGTCACTGAAATAATCCGGCGGTACTCCTGCGATATGACTTGGATTTCCCTGCGGATCCAGCAGGAAATCCTCCTGATTCTGCCAGACATCCGCACTGTCCAGTCCGACATAAAACGGAAGATCGCCCATGATTTCCACACCATGTGCGTTCGCATATGCTTTTACCTGATTCCACTGCTTATAGAAGATGAACTGCAGAAACTGTTCATAACGGATTTCCTCTTCAAACTCCTTCAACGAAAAGCGGCGGTTGCGAATCCATTCACGCTGCTCCTTTGGCCACTGTGTCCAGCTTGCCATCTGATTATGCTTTTTCAGCGTTATGAAAACAGCGTATGGATACAGCCATGGAGCAGTGGAACAAAACAGCTGGTATTCCTGAGCAAAGGTATCCTGCATCTTCAAAAAGGTCTTGTATGCCTTTTTCAGATACGGTGCCTTGAAAGCACGAACCCCGTCATAATCCACCTTTTCTGAAAATTTATTATAATTGCGGATAGAGCTTTGCTTAAGCAGTCCGTAATCTGCCAGTGTATCCACACTGATGTAGATTTCATCCCCTGCGTACGATGAAAACGGCTGGTAGGGCGAATTCCCATAGCCTACAGGGTTCAGTGGCAGAATCTGCCAGATGCGGATATGCTGTTTACTGATGGCATCTATGAGCCGATAGGTGTGTTTGCCGAAATCACCGATTCCCTGATTTCCCGGCAATGACGAAATAGGCATTAAAATTCCAGTTTGTCTCTCCATAATTCCTCCTATCCTAAGTTCCAGATATCACGGTCATAATCCTCAATCGTACGTTTGCTGGAGAAGAAGGAGCTGCATGCGATATTGTGCAGCATTTTCCGTCCCCAAAGCTTGCGGTTCTCATAATCCTTCAGCATCTGTTCCTTACATGCTATATACTCTCTGGTATCCAGCAGAGTCATGAACCAGTCCTTGTTCAGCAGCTCCTGATAAAAGCGATGCAGCGATTTTCGATCTCCTGTCGCAAGCATTTCCTCTCCGATCAGATAATCCACCAGCTCCTGCAGCAGAGCACCCTGTTCATAATAATCCCGTGAACAGTAATCTGCCTTTTCATAATGCGCAATGACCTCTTCACTGCTTTTTCCAAAGATATAAATATTGTCTTCCTCAACCAGATCGGCAATCTCCATATTGGCACCGTCCCGGGTTCCCAGCGTCAGCGCACCGTTCAGCATAAACTTCATGTTTCCTGTCCCACTGGCTTCCTTGCTTGCCAGTGAGATCTGCTCGGATATGTCGCTTGCCGGAATAATCAGCTCCGCTTCGCTCACATTGTAATTTTCAATGAAGCAGACCTGCAGATACGGAGATACCCTGGCATCGTGTTCAATGATATCCTGCAGACAGAGCAGCACATGAATGATATCCTTGGCAATCGTATATGCAGGTGCCGCCTTGGCTCCGAAAATACAGGTGATCGGCCGCTTTGGCAGATTTCCTTTGCGAATTTCCTTCAGTTTATAAATAATCCACAGCGCATTCATCTGCTGGCGCTTGTATTCATGCAGCCGTTTGACCTGCGTATCGAAGATACTGTTGGGATTGATTGCCACCCTCTGCTTGTTGCGGATATGTGTACACCATTCCCGTTTCTTTTCCTGCTTAATGTCCTGCAGATGTGCAATGACGTCCGCATCCTGTGCATAGGCATGCAGCTCTGCAAGGCGCTCATCCTGCCAGGAATCCATATGCAGCAGCTCCATCAGATACGTATACAGCTGTGTATTGCAGGCATGCAGCCAGCGTGTAAAGGTGATACCATTGGTTTTATTGTTAAATTTTTTAGGATACAGCTCATAAAAGGCATGCAGCTCGCTTTGCTTCAGTATCTCTGTGTGCAAAGCCGCAACCCCGTTGACGCTTTTTCCAAAATGTATATCCATATGTGCCATATGCATGCGATTGTCCGCATCGATCAATGCCACACCAGCTGCACTGCAGCGCTGATCTGCTGCGGTATCCAGCGCCTGCAGAATGCCGCACAAATGCGGTACTACGGTTTCCAGATAGGACATCGGCCAGGTTTCCAGAGCCTCTGCCAGAATCGTATGATTGGTGTATGCACACGTTTTTTCAACAATGCGCACCGCCTCCTTCATACGGATTCCCTCCTGCATCAGCTGATATATCAGTTCCGGTATGATCAGAGATGGATGGGTATCATTGATTTGAATCACGGCATGCTCATACAGTCTGTGCAGATCATGCCCCAGCTGCTTCTGTTCCTCCAGAATCATATGCGCACCGCAGGCTACCATGAAATACTGCTGGTAAATGCGAAGCAGTCTGCCCTGCTCATCACTGTCATCCGGATACAGAAACAGCGTCAGATTCCGTCGGATATCTGTTTTATCGAACTGAATGCCCTCTTTAACGATGCCCTCCTCAACACTTTCCACATCAAAGAGATGCAGGTGGTTCTTTTTCCCGTCAAAGCCGATAACATCCATATCATAGCGCACGGGCTGCAGGGTACAGCATGGAAGCTTAACCTGAAAATCAACCGGCACCCTTTCAAACCAGCTGACCGTGTCGATCCATGCGTTTGGCAGCTCTGTCTGCTTATGATTTAGAAAGCGCTGTTCAAACAGGCCGAAGTGATAATACAGACCGATCCCGTCCCCGCACAGATTCAGCTCTGCAATGGAATCCAGAAAGCATGCGGCCAGTCTTCCCAGACCGCCGTTACCAAGACTTGGCTCCTGCTCAATATCCTGTATTTCCTTCCATGTCCAGCCATATTCCCCGACAAGAGTCTTTACATCCTCCAGAGCATGCAGATGAATCAGATTGCTTGTCAGCATTTTTCCCAGCAAAAACTCTGCGGAGATATAGTACAGCTTCCGCTTTGATACAACAGGCTCCAGCTTTGCCATCTGCTTGCGCACCGCACGGTTGATTGCCTTGTAAAGTGTCCCGGCAGTTGGCTTGCATCCCGCTGCATTTCGTATATCCTGAATCAGTTCCTGTCTCATGAACGTCATAAATTGCCTCCTTCACACAAATATGTAAGCGTTTATCATTTATCAA
>OISK01000222.1_pt1 | contig 11141 bp, 15 predicted proteins | sample 1586521 | NCBI WGS metagenome assembly OISK01 (sample SAMN02675046, study PRJEB24791) | human gut metagenome, SKBSTL021 | isolation source: stool | host: Homo sapiens | place: USA
TTGGCTTTCTTGTGTGTTGATAATGGTATCAATATTAACTTGCAAAGCTTTTTTTAGTATCCATTGCAACAAGCGCTGGTCTTTAACGTATTCATCTTTGACTTTTCGTCCGTCTGGGGTATCTGGGTATTGATGGTTAAACTGAATTAACCTAAACCGTCTATATAAACCGCCTGATGTATCTTTAAATCGTGGGAAGCCGTTCATAGATTGAACAATCGTACAGTAGAACTTAGCAGAAAAAGGGCGTTGTCCTTTTGGATTAATTAATACTAATTCATTGGTAACGATGCTTTTTAGCGTACTGCCATTGTCAATATATCCTTTCGGGTCGTTATCATCTCCAATGATTAAACTTGCTCCATAGGCTTGGGCTAACAAAAAAGAATGATCGAACTCCTCTATTTTTAAAGCGGTGTAGTTATTCTTACCAACTAGATTCATTAATAAGGCTTCAAATGTACTTTTACCAGTGCGCCCCTCACCATTATCAATTAAACAAAATAAAACGTTGCTAGTCCGTCTGTTCTGAATAACACTAGCTATCATTTGCCATAAGAGTGTGGTTTTATCCTCGTCACCATTTGATAATTCTTTAATCCACTTGCTGAATGTCCAGCCATTATAGGTGGGTTCGGGGATGTCATTGTCTACGTATTTTGTGGCAACTTTACTGGTAAAACCGTATTTCGGATCGAATGGTAGCAACTTCTTATTTTCCTTATCAAATATGCCATTGCCAACGGGAACAAGGTTGATGTTCTTATTAATAGACTTGGTGGGGGCTTCAATCCTTAACCATTCTCGAATGTCTTTTCTAGCACGTGAGTTGGTGGTGTCGTCAACAGCTAAGATGAAACTATCAAGCAATCGATCGCTGTTGGTATAAAGTCCAGTGTCTAAATCATAGAAAGATAGAGGGGCGTTTTCCACGTCTTTTGCACTATCTCCAATAACTGCAGTTTTCAAATGCTTTTCTAACATGTAAGCAATTGAACGGGCTGGAACATGATGTACAATTTCTACTTCTTGCCCGTTTTTCTTTTTAACTTCTTTGTGTTCCTCTCGCCATTTTTTACCTGTTTCTTTTAAGAGATTAAGTAAATCATGGTTACTTTTAATGGTTCGATCTTGACTGTGCTTTTCTTTTGCTTCCTTATGTTCTCTGAATAAGGCTTTTAAACCTTGTGACGCTGGGTTATTTGTTGCCAATGCTCTGTTTTTCAAGATTTACCGATCTCCTCTCTGATTATGCTAGACAATATTTTTTCAAGTTCTTTGTTCTCCAATGGTGGGGAGTTGAAAGAGTTAGCATATTGAAGCAATAGCCAAGCAGTGTTGTCGTCTGCTCCAGCGTGTATCATTTGACCACATAAACGGGTCATATAATCGTTTCTTTGTCCCTCTGGTGCGCCCTTAACTAAGTTATCTAACACAATTCCCGTCCACTTTTTGCCCGTATGGTGTTTGCTCCAGTCGTTCTTAGGATTGTTGAGGGGATGATGTTTGTTAATAAACTTAACTAACTCTGTTTTTGGCTCTCTCATTGGTAATTTGTTGAGCCATTGGTAACTACCTTTTGATGTGGTAGAGGGTGGAACGATAACATAGTTATTAATGTGCGCTTTAATGTCTATTCCTTGCTTCAATCCGATAACTTGATTAACGGGGATGTTTTTAGGCTTTTTATAAAACAATTGATTTCCACCGCTTGCCGTTAATTGTGCTAGGGTGGGGGCAATTAAACCTGTATTTTTTAGAGTTTGGTAAGACTTCATACCGTCTTTTCCATGTGCTTCTTTTGTGTCTATGTCTAACACAAAAAAGTCAACAGTTCTTAATGCGATGTTAGCGTCTGGGTACTTGCTCCAGTAATACTTAACTTGTTCAACTGTAAGTGGTGGGGTGTTAGCAAACTTAATCAATGGTCGCTTGCCTTGTGTTGGTAAAACATAGAAGCCTTTTTGGGCGTATTCAATTGCGCTCTGTAATTTGTTCAATGCTATTTCATCCCCTTTAATTTGCTGTAATGTAATTGACCATCAACAAATAATTTAGTCAGCTCTGTGAGCCGTCTAAGCGTTTCTTGGTCGTTGTTGGTCACTTGCTTAATGCGATTGATTAATTGCTGTCGCTCTGGTTCCTGCTCCTTGTTGTGGGGCAAATAGTCGTTATTACCGATTGACTTCATCACAAAATACAGTTGCACGGTGCTTTTATTGCTGTTGTGAGCTAATATCGACAGTTTGGAATATAGATCACCGTTGAAGCCGTCAAGATAAACTAGGTACATATGCACCTGTTTAATATCATCCCCAACAAACTTGCCAATCTGCTTAGCGATCTTAGTTGGTTCTTTGGCGTTGTCCGTATCTTTGAGGTATGAATGCCAAGACAACAAGGCAAGATAAGCTGTTTTAATGTCCCATCGTTCACGGTGTCCGTCTGGGGCGGTAAGAGTCACTAATTGCATGAATGTTCACCGTCCTTTTCAATAACGCTTGCTGAATCAATAATCTTTTTAAGTTGTTCAGCAACAGCGTTAAAACGTGTGTCGGTGACTACCTTAGCATTGCTTACTAGCTCGGTTGACAGCTCGCCCTTAATAACGGCTAGTACCTTATTGCCCTTGTGGTCGTCTGCTAAAATAAATTGGTAATTATCGTTATTCATTGTCTTATTCCTCCAGTTATTGGGGATGTTAACCCCGTGATTGATTGAAAGTTACATGTTAGAATAAGCAAGCAACGGGAAGCCTCGTTGTGCTTATAATTTGAGCCTGTTAGCGCTGTTTGGTGTGGTAATTATCCAGCGTTAACGGCTTTTTATTTTGTTTGAACATTATTCTTCATTCCCTAATTCAACATTACCGATTACCTGTGCTCGCTTACTCATCATCGCTATTTGAGAGGTAAGTGGTGCTAAGGCTTGTTTACGTTCATCATTATTGGTGATGATGTAGTAGCCGTTAGGGCGCTTATATTGCGCTCCAATTGGTACATGGTGCAATACGATTAAGCGATAAATGATACCCCGTACTTCACGGTTGTTTAGTCCTGATAGTTTCACCAGCTCTTTTAGTGGTTTAGGGCGGTCAATTCCTTTTGGTAATAGGTCATAAATTGCCTGTTCGTCTTTATCTAAATGTTGCATGTAATGCATCCCCTTTACTTGATGATTAACTGTGCAATTACGTCAATTACCAGAACAACAGCGGGTAGGGTAGCTAGGTAAGCCCATAGCCGTTCACTTGGTGCTGTGTCCCAGTAGGCTAATATATGTCTGTCAATAGTTGCTAATATCTTCATATGGTTCACGTCCTCCAATATCCATGCCGGCAAGCTAGATAATTATGTTTATTCTTCGTGCTTTTGCATAAAGTCATCTAAGGCTTTTCGTCTGAAACGACTTACGCCCTCAATCTGGATTGTGGGGATGTTGTATTTCTCCAGCCATTTGTTAAAGACACCCCTTGATACACCGCAATAAGCGCTAGCTTCCCCTTTATTCAAGTAAGGCGGGAAGCTGTTTTTGGCTTGGATGTCTCTAACTGCGCTGTCTAATGAATCAGAAATCATTGCTTTAGTCGCTTCTCGCAAGTCGTTTGGCAACTCAACTTTTAAGTTTTCCATGTTTTCAGCTCCAATCATTAAGCTAGCAGTAAAACGCCTTTTACTTCATCCCAAGTTTTGTTAAGCCCTACGAGTCCGATTGCAATATTTTCCAGTTGTCGATACCGTTCTTGTTCTTTGACTGTCAAGCCATCAAGGGCTGTTTTAACGTGTCGTTGCTTCTTGATTTGCTGTGCCGTTAAACCAGTAGCTTGTTTCAATAAAAGCTGTGTCATGTTGATGTAAATATGTCTAGGAGCTTGTGGCCATCCTTTTATTGCATCTGTTAATGACCTACGCTGTGGCTTTTCAACTGCTCTATTGATTTGTCGTTGAGTTAGTTCCTGCTTCATACGATAAAACTCACGAACAAGGGCAACTTTAAACTCAACAACTTTTGAAGTGTTATCTAAGAATGTAATTAATAGTGTCGCTTGCTGTTCAGTGAGATGATAAATTTTTTCTGGTCGTCCACGACCTTTTAATTTACGCATTTCAAATGCCAAAATTCCGAACTCTTCTAATCGCTTTTTATTAGTCCTAATTAGCTGTCTTACAGCGTGCAATGAGTTATTACTGCATTCTGCGATGATTTTATCTGTAGTGTATGGTTCCTCATCCAAACCATGAACGAACACCAAGCCAGTGAATGCGCCCAAGTTATGCTTTTTTGTGTTAGCTTCGATAATTTTCTCCGTCATGATTTAACATCCCCTTTTTATTGATTAATTCCATGCTATCAACGATTAAGCGGCTAAAACTATTCGCTTCCTAAAGTTCAAAAAACAGATTTTTACACTTCCTTTCTTGATTGATTAATAGCAGTCTATCAATGCTTTTCAGCTCTGTATTGATTACTTTCGTTTGTCAAAATCACTCCTTATTTTGTTTGACTACGACACGATGATCAGCCATGAACTTATCAATATCGGACTTACTGATCCGTTTGGACTTGCCTACTTGGATAGTGGGTAAGCCTTGTTTGATGTAAGTTCGCAATGTAGTTAAAGATTTAATGCCCATATATTTCATTGCTTCAGTATATGAAAAATAATTAATCATTTTATCTATCCTTTCTTTGAATAGTCTACAAAAAAGACAACTATACTTGTCTTTTATCTCGAAGAATAGCACTTTAAAAATAAAAAGGCAACTGATTATTGTTTAAAAATGACAATAATAGTTGTCTTTTACTTAATAATGATTTATTTTAGAATAGTAAACGAGGTGTTATTTATGATCCGCAATAGATTAAAAGAATTGATGGACGTAAGAGGGTTAAAGGCTACTAGGATAGCTAACGATATAAATAATTTATCAAGGAATACTATTAACTCTACTGTTAATAACAGTGGCAAAATGATACAGTTTGAAACCGTTAATTTGCTATGTCAGTATTTAGGAGTAACGCCAAAAGATTTTTTTGAATATTTGCCATTTGATGTATCGGCAACTGTTGATGCTGATGATGATCCTATTGTTGATACTCCTGATTACAATGAGGTTCCAGACAATTTTTATATAAAGCCTTTTTACTTAAATCTATATTTAACAAAGACTAGTAATAACTATTCAGCAGGTGAAAGTAAAAAGACGTTTGAATTATCTGTTATTTCTGACGAGAAGATTTTATTTAGATCTTCTGATGAATTTGGAAATAATAATTTTATTATGGATGTTCTATCGTTCAAGGTAGTTCTAGGCAATCCACCAATAGAAGAGAACATGAAGTCACAAAAAGAATCATTTTTTAAATTTTGGAATGAAGATTTAACAGATGGATTTAGACAAGTTATACAACAAAAAATAACTAAATCAATCTATGATTATTTTTCCAATTTTCAGTCAAATAATAACTATATTGAAATTCCGTCTTACATGTCAGTTATCTTTCCTTTTGGTGATTTTAATTCCAGCTATTCAGAGTTAAATAGTGGGATAGTTATGACTTATAAAGGTGGTACATATGATTATAAGGGATTATTGCCATTTTAAATTTAACAAGCGAGGAAGAAACATGAAAAAGATAGGTTTAATCTGTGCTACTGCACTATTGGGGATGAGCTTAACGGCTTGCGGTAGTCAATCAACTAAAAAGGCTTCTAGTTCCAGTAAAACTAGTTCTAGCAAGGTAGTTAAGCACCACAAGAAAGCTAATAAGCATTCAGAAAAGAAACAAGAATCAGCTTCCAGTAATTCAAGTTCTGTTGCTGGTTCTTCAAGTCAGCAGGCAACAAACCAACAAGCACAAGGAAATAATAATCAACAGGCTTCAGTAAGTAATAACGGACAACTACCACTGTCTACTGATTTGCATGATTTTGTTAATCGCTATGGTGAATCACCTGCTGCCTACTTGTCAGATCATTATGGAATGTCACCAGAACAGGCGGTACAGTCCGTTCCTAACAACATGAAATCATCTGGTGAGATACAGGACACCTACCAGTTACAGCAAGGACAGGATCCATTTAATCAGTGATTTAGATAGTTCTATAATTGACAGGTTTACCCTAAAGGTTTTCTGCATGTTTCATGGCTTTAAGCCTTGATATGCTTAAGATTATTTCTGCTGGTTTTCTGCTGATATAGCTAGATAGATAGCTGAATATAGTTAATACATAGCTGTCTAAATCATCCCCTGATTACTGGGGATGTTAAAAGCGTTAAGAAGCGTGTGAAAGCGTTAAAAATTTAACGCTACTAATATCACCACTATTATTGCTACTGTTAACACCACTAATAACACTACTCCCAATTTTGGAACGTCTCCCCAAAATTGGGGTCAGTCATTTTAACTTCAAAGCCGGAATCTTAACAACATTTCATAACAACTCAATACATATCCTTTAATCATTCCATGCCGGCAAGCTGAGCGAACGAAAGAGGTAATTTTATGAGTTATGCGAAAAAAGCAAAGTCCGGCTATTACGGTATAGCAACGTGGCGAGACAAGGACGGTAAACGACACCAGAAATCAGCCGGCTGTTTTAAGCTGAAGCGTGAAGCACTGGCGGAAGCGGATAAGCTAGAAAAGGAATTAAACCAGCGCAATGTTAATTGGCAAGATGTAACCTAGTTGATTATTACAAGCGATGGTATCAACTATACGAGGATAACCGAATAACCCACGTTACTAAAAATCGCTATAAAGTGATCGGTAACGTGCTCGAAGATTATTTCAAAGATACCAAGTTAAGCGATATTAGACGGTCAGATTATCAAGCATTTATTAACTGGTATGGTGGGAATCATGCGCGGGATAGCGTTTCAAAGTTAAATAGTGCCGTTCGCTCTACTGTTAGTTGTGCTATTGACGATGATATTCTTACCAAAGACTTCACTCATAACGTTAGGCTGGTGTACAACAAGCAACGTAACCGTAAAGTTGAGTATTTGAACAGTAAGGAACTAGCCGAACTAAAAACAGCGGTATTATCTAAGCTCTCACGGTACAATACAAGCCGTTACATGATACTAACAGCCATTTATACGGGGATGCGTAAAAGTGAAGTACAGGCGCTTACGTGGAAAGATATAGACTTCCTGCATTCCACTATTTCAATTAGCAAGTCGTGGGATGAAAAGAAAAAAGCCTTTAAGCCTACTAAAACGGAATCAAGCAACCGAACGATTAAAGTTAACCGTGAGCTGTTGAAGCATTTAGCAGACTTAAAGGCAAATAATAGTGTCATGGTCTTTCAGAACGTATTAGGGACGGTTCCAACGAGTAACGCCCTTAATAAATGTCTACGGTCTATTATGTCGGATATTGGTATTAAAAAACAAGGTTTCCATTTTCATTCATTGCGCCATGTTCATGTTGCCTATTTGCTGAGTAAAGGTGTGGATATTTACGCCATTAGTAAGCGATTAGGTCATTCAAATATCACGGTAACGCTTAATACTTATTCATATTTGATTGATGAATTTAAAGCCAAGAATGATACTTTGATTATTGATAAATTGGCGGAATTATAGAAATCTGCGGAAATACTGCGGAAAAGCAAAGGCAAAATGCTGATATACCGGCGTTTATGCATGGTATATTATGCCTGTTTGGGGCATTTTGTATAGTCTGCAATCATTGTTATATCAACGATTGAAGCCTTGAATGTACATCTTTTGTACGTTCAAGGCTCTTTTTATATATATATTTAAGGTGTTTCTCAATCTGCTCCTCAGCTTTATTCTGATATTCGTCTACTAGGTAAGAGTATACTTTACTGGATATAGTGCAATTATGAGGACACTTCTGTATTACTACAGCTAGTTTTTAAATTTAATAATGAACAGAAAGAAGACTATCAGTTGAAGAGAATATTACTTTTTGACGTTAATCTGCTGATAGATTATTATTTCAAATTTTGGCTTTAAAATGATTGGGCCATCGCCCTAAGATTGTGATACAATACCGTGAGTAATATTATAGCGTGATTAACAAAGCGAGGAAAAAATGAAACGTGTTAACTTTTTTAAACGTTGGAAAATTGCTCTGGTGGTTATCATTACTAAATTGCTGACCTTTCATGCAGCTTTTGCCTCAATGGGGTCAACTGGTGGAGGGGGCGGTTCATCAAGCGGTGGTGGAAGCTCATCAAGCGGCAGCAGTATTATAAGCAGTGGAAATGGGAAATCTGGAGATAGCTTTAGGGCATTCTTGTTTGTCCTGTTTTTCTGTGGGTTATATATTCTTAGCTCTGTCAGCAAAATGGTGGTGCAACTTTACCGGAGGACTCGTGACATCACGGAAGTTAATGGTTTGTCCGAATGGATGTTAATTCCTAATGTGAAGATTAAGGACTTTAAACAAGGACTCAAGAGAGCTAAGATCCGCTTAGAAAATGATGCTGTTGATGATCAATTAGCACAGAGCTTAGTCGAGACATATGCTTGGGCACAATTTGTTTATGGTCAGTCGATTCGTCGGTGCTTTGCTGACAGCAGTAATTATTTGGATCAGTTGAAATCACAACTGGGACGGGTTTTCCTGTCAACAATGCATGATGAAATTATTGCCAAGGCATCGAACGGGATCATTGATGATGTGCTGGTTAACCATGGAAAAGTCGTATCAGCTCAGAAAATTTCACCTGACCTAATTATTGCAAAGGTCCAAGTAAGCGGGATTGATAGTGAAGTGAATGTTCTCTCTGATTTTAATTCGCCATTTAAACGGCAACAGTGGACAGATTATGTTGTCTTTGGACGAAAACAAGGAAGTGCGCAGTGGAAGATTTATAACATCGTTTATGGTGCCCACTTCCACCTGAATGGAGAAGACTTTAATCATCAACAGAGCCTTGATATCAGTGGGTACACCGAAGAACATTTGGAAGTTTCGCCAGAGTTAGTTAAGTCAGCTGAAGACTATAAGAAACGTTTCAATCGGCGTAAAAATGTGAAAACGGTGGTCTGCTGGATAGTGTTCATTCTGGGATTACTGTTTGTTAATCATATTTTAGGTTAAATAAATGGCACTATGAATCCTACTATTTCAGGATTGGTGGTGCCATTTTGGGAAGGGGTGTCAGTATGAAAGCCTTATCGATTCGGTCGGATTACGCTGCTGATATTATGAATGGGACAAAAACTGAAGAATACCGTTCATGGTCAACTAAGTATCGGGGAGACCTGTTGATATGCAACACTGCCAAGAAGATTCGGGGCTTCGTGCCGGGGTATGCCCTCTGTGTTGCTAAAATTGTTGGCATTGAGCAACGGCAAGACCAGGGTGGCTCTTATTATGCTTGGAAGATCGCTCCGTTTGCGAAAAATGGATCATATTGGATTAAACCAATTAAAGTTAAGGGGCAATTGCGGTTATTTAATGTTGATGATCATCTAATTGAACGGGCCCCATTTACAGATATTCATAGTAAGTCGGCAATGGAATGGATTAACAAAGTGATTGCACCGCTTCGTTATTAGGAGGAGATTCAATTGCAGTTTGTTGTTGCTAGTCATAATTACGATAAAATTAAAGAACTTCAAGAGATCTTTCGTGTTTGTAATCATGAAGTAATTCCATATACGGACTTGCTCCCTAAAATAAAATTCCCTCCAGAGGGGAACCGGTCATATGAAGAAAATGCTAGTGATAAAGCACTCTTTATTAGTAAACTTCTTCCTAATAGATTAATTATTGCAGATGATTCAGGGCTACTGCTTACAGCTAGGCCCAAAATTCTTGGGGTGAGGACAGCACGTGATCTTACAGACTATCCCACGCCCCATCAGTATGCACAGCACATTATTCGTCTTGTTCAAGGAAAGAACCGCACGTTTATCATGCAGACCAGTATTGCGTGTGCTCATCAAGGGAAAATTATTAAAGTGGTTGATGGCACATTAAAGGGACAAATTGCAAGCACTGAACGTGGAATTAACGGTGAAGGATTTAGTCGAATTCTCATTCCGCGTGGTTCAACTAAAACATTAGCCCAGATGACATTTAATGAAAGCTATCTGTACTTAACACGGGCACGGGCTGCTGAAAAACTAATTAGATTCTTAAAAGAAGATCGTGATCAATGCTAGACAAAGGTTAATAATCATCCCCGCAAAAACCAGTCGTGAATGACGAGGATTGCCAAACGTTACAATTTTTTCACGGAAGGCATTCGCGGTAAGAATAAAGAGAATAATAGAAATGACAAGCCAAATAAGATTAGCGAGAAGGCTAGTCTTCCATGTAAGGAATAATTGAATTATCTGGCAGGTTAGGAGAATAAAGAAAAAACAACGGGTAATGATTAGCCAATTACTAACGTGCTTCTCCATTTTGGCGTGGAGGCCAGCCGTGGAAGAAATGAATAAAATAACAATTGCAAATAAAATTAGAAAATTTAGCATCGGGAAACTCCTTTCAGGATCTGATTTTATCACTGATAAGAATTTATGGGCTTTAAGAGAGACACTTTACTTGAAAAAATGCTGAAAAAAGTGTATTGTACATTATTGTGTTTACTAGAAAAATGAAGGGGTGATAGTCTGTGGCTGATTTTGAAATTGGTGATCTTGTTAAGGCAAAGAAATTTGGCCCAATGGATCATGACTTTACCGGAATCGTTGAAAAAGTCTACAATAATTCTGTTATGATTTCGATTCAGGACTTTGATCCTAGCGATAAGAATGGGGTTAATGAATTAAACAGTCGTGCTGTTATTCGGCAAAGTGAAGCCAAGATGATTAAGGCTGTTCCACGTACTGAAAAAGCTGACGATGAAGACGAAGATGATGACGAAAAGTCTTCCAAGTCATCTGCTGATTCAAAGGCAACAAAAAAATCATCAAAAAAGGCTGACAAATAGTTGGATTAGCGATATACTTACTAAGTAATTGCTATTACTTAGTTTATGCGGGTATAGTTTAGTGGTAAAACTTAACCTTCCCAAGGTTGCGTCGCGAGTTCGATTCTCGTTACCCGCTTATAGAAAAAGCAAGGAAAACATTTTGTTTTCCTTGCTTTTTTCATTAATGTCTTTAGACCTAGTTGAGCACGGGAGCGTAGCGAGTGTGCGAAACAAA
>OISK01000233.1_pt1 | contig 10733 bp, 9 predicted proteins | sample 1586521 | NCBI WGS metagenome assembly OISK01 (sample SAMN02675046, study PRJEB24791) | human gut metagenome, SKBSTL021 | isolation source: stool | host: Homo sapiens | place: USA
CCGATCTCAGTCAAAAGAAATGCCGTCTGCATCGAGTTGTTCTAAGATAGAACATGCTTTGTGCAAGTCTCCCGGTGCGGAAAACGCATTTTTCTGAGATATGTCCAGTCCATGTTCCGCACACGAATCCAGGAATCCCTGGATTTTTTTCTGTCCGCTGTAATTGAGCGTTCGGTATAAATAAATCGGGGATTCAGATCCTCTGGCGAAGACCAGGTCTGTCATATCTTTCAATGCCATATAGTCATCGCAGAGAATGGAGTATATATTGTCTCCTTTTAATTCTCCGTTTAAGATAAAAACAGGGATTTTGGAAGCGGCCTCCAGAATATAGCGGTTTTCCTCCGGAGAGTTCTCGATAAAGTGAGAACCGATCAGAAGGACAGCGTCTACATTGCGGGACAAAAGCAGGTTCAAATAGCTCTGTTTCTCCAAAAGCTCATACCCTGTGCAGCAGAGCATGGATGCATAGGAATTCTTGCGAAGCTCCCGCTCCAGATAATAAATTGCCTGTGCCTGGTAAACGTCCGAGGAGTCGGAACAGAGAATCCCAACAGTGTGCATGGAATTCAGTCCGAGACTTCTGGCAAAGGCATTTGGTGTGTAGCTGTTTTCTTCCATGACAGCAAGCACTTTTTTTCGGGTTTTTTCGCTGACTTTTTCACTGCCGTTTAAAACCCGCGAAACAGTGGCAATGGATACCCCTGCCTTTTGAGAAATATCATATATATTCATAACTGAATGCTCCTTAAAAATTTCAGAAACCAATCCAAAATGTAAGTGCTAACACTAATTGCAAAGAAGGAGAGTGGTTTTCTACTATAATAGCATATGATTTTCGAAAATGGTATTGTATATTTTATATAAATCTGCAGGTGATTATTATATAAAATACATAATTGACAATTAAAAAACACAATGATAACATACGATTGATAAGGAAATAGAAATGTGAATAGGTGGAAATAAATAATGTAAGCTGTTACAATGTGTGGAAAATACATAAAGGAGATCAAAATGGAGTTAAACGTAATTTGGAAACATGCACGTACAGCGGCTCTGGAATGTTGTGAAGGAAGTGTTTACGAGATGGAAGAACCTTGTCGGATATCTTTAAATGGAGTGTTTTACAAAGAGAGCAGGCAGGTTGTGAATCTCCTGCAGGGTCTGGAGCCTGGCAAAGAGTATCATGTTTCTGTAGAAAGAGGGGAAGAAGCAGCTGAGATTATGTTCTGCACAGATACACAGGATTATACATTGAATGTGCGTGATTTTGGTGCAAAGGGAGATGGCGTACAGGACGATACGACATATATTCAGGCAGCGATCATGTCATGCCCGAGAAACAGTCGTGTGCTGATTCCGGAAGGAACGTATCGAGTGACCAGTCTGTTTCTGAAAGATCATCTCACAATGGAGCTGGCAAAAGGTGCAGTGCTTTCGGCATATACAGAGCGTGAGAGGTTTTCAATTCTAAGGGGAACTTACCAGAGTGAGGATCAGGAAAACGAATATATTCGGAGAAGCCCAGAATATGTTTGCCGGAATCATGAATGGAATCGGCATAAAGGATGTGACGATTTGCGGAGAAGGTACAATTGATGGAAATGCTTCCTGGGAAAACTGGTGGCTGGATGCAAAAGAGGTTCGTGGTGCGGCAAGACCGCGTATGATCTTTTTGAATCGATGTGAGGATGTGACAATTACCGGAATCACAGTACAGAATAGTCCGAGTTGGAATATTCATCCGTATTTTTGCAGTCATCTAAAATTTATTGGAGTGACGGTGCTTGGACCAAAGGTTTCCCCGAACACAGACGGATTGAATCCGGAATCCTGCGACGATGTAGAAATCACAGGATGTCTGTTCTCTGTGGGCGATGACTGCATTGCCGTGAAGTCAGGTAAAATTTCCGTGGGAGCAAAATACAAAGTTCCTTCTTCCAATATCAGAATCCGCCAGTGCTGTATGCGGGATGGGCATGGTTCAATTACGTTGGGGAGTGAGATGGCGGCAGGAATCAAAAATTTGCAGGCAAGACAGTGTGTGTTTCTCAATACAGACCGGGGGCTTCGGATCAAGACAAGAAGAGGACGCGGTAAGGATGCTGTGATCGACGGTATTTTGTTTGAAGATATCAGGATGGATTCTGTGCTGACTCCGTTTGTGATCAACAGTTTCTATTTCTGCGATCCGGACGGACACAGCGAGTATGTACAGTGCAAGGAGCCGCTTGCGGTGGATGAGAGAACTCCACAGATCAAAGAACTGTGTTTTCGTAATATTCAGGCTAAAAACTGTCATGTGGCAACTGCGTTTTTCTACGGTCTCCCGGAGCAGAAAATTGAGCGTGTGGAAATGAAGCACATTCAGATCAGCTATGCAGAAGATGCAGCCAGTGGACAGCCGGCGATGATGGATGGAATTGATCAGAATATCTGTAAAATGGGAATTTTTGCGAGAAATATCAAAACTCTGGTACTGGAGGATATTCAGGTGGCAGGACAAGAGGGAGAGGTAATTTCTATGGATGGGATTGATTCTCTGGAATGGAGGAAATAAACGATGGATTATAGAATAACAGACTATGGTGCAGTCGCAGACGGCACAACAAACAACAGAGCAGCGATTCAGGCGGCAGTGGATGCCTGTACAGTGGCAGGAGGCGGACGTGTCATTGTCCCGACCGGTCAGTTTTTAAGTGGAACGATCGTATTGAAAAGTAATGTGACACTGTATCTTGAAAGGGGGGCAGAGCTGATCAGCAGTCTGCGCAAAGAAGATATTCTGGACTTTTTTGGAAGCAGCGAATTTGAAGATCCAAGCGAAGCGACCGGTTGGGAAGGCGGCTGCTTTTTGTGTGCGCTGCATGAGCACGACATCAGTATTTTGGGAGAAGGTACGATTTACGGTTAGGGTGACAAAGTGTTCGAGGATGACGGAGCCGATGGTGGACTTGGTGAATGTCCGAAGAATGTTATTATGGCAGACCGTCCGAGAACAACGTATTTTGAAGATGTGGAAAATCTGACGGTCCGTGGGATCACATTCCGCGATGCTGCATTCTGGACGCTCCACATGGCAGGATGCCGTCATGTTGTAGTAGATGGTATCCGGATCTTGAACGATCAGAGAGGTACCAACAATGACGGGATCAATCCGGACACTTGTCAGGATGTTGTCAAAATATGTTACTTTTCTATGTGGAATATATTGGAAAAAAATTCCGGAGCTGTCAGAGCATCTCTGGGAAAAGAATATGGAGCAGATTGCAGAAGGGTGGTTTTTAGATCTGCAGGAGTTTTTGGAGGTGTGGCCATCCGTAAAAGGCGGGGGAAATACAAAACGCCGCTGGCTGTATATGTATCCGGTCTTCTGGTTCGATGAGCCGAAATCCGTGGAGGTGTGGAAGCGGAAAAAAACGCCGGAAGCACGGTGCGGACGAATTGCAGTTTTATATCCGTAGAAGGTAAGCTCCTATGTTGGTCATCACCAGTCGATTGTGCGGGAAGGTCTTCTCGTGGGGGATCGTTACCAGATGATTTCTCTGCATGAAAATCTGCTGTTCTCATATTTTGAGACACCGAGGGATCGGGAGCAGGTGAATATCAGCAGAAGACCAGAGCCTTCAGAAGCAACCAAAGAGTGGGAGGCAGTTGTTCCGGAAAGTCATTTTTACCATTTCCCGGAGGCAAATGGAGAAAATTTTCTGATCATTTTGACTGTTTTTTCTGTGGGATAAAGGTATACAGCAAAAACAGATTGTATTATACTGTACCTATCAATAAGAAAGAGGACTGTATGATGCAGAAATTAGAATTATATATCCACATTCCGTTTTGCGTACAGAAATGTGCCTATTGCGACTTTTTGTCTGCACCGGCAAATGATGCAGCCAAAGCGGAGTATGTGGATGCATTAAAAAAAGAAATACAAAGATACCGCGAGGTTGCTTCATCTTACCAGGTATCTTCTGTTTTTGTGGGCGGAGGAACTCCGTCCATTTTGTCGTGTGAACAGATGGGTGAGATTTTTAAAATGCTGAGACAGGTATTTACCATCGACAGGGATGCGGAGATTACAATCGAAGCAAATCCGGGAACTGTGACGGAAGAAAAACTAGAAGGATGGAAACAGGCGGGAATCAACAGGATCAGTTTCGGATTACAGTCTGTCAACAATGAGGAACTGAAAATGCTGGGACGAATCCATACGTATGAAGAATTTCGGGAATCCTATGACATGGCACGGCAGGCAGGATTTGATAATATCAACATTGATCTCATCTCAGCCATTCCCGGACAGACCGTAAAAAGCTGGGAGCACACCCTTCGTACGGTGGCAGAATTACATCCGGAGCATATTTCTGCGTACAGTCTGATCATTGAGGAAGGAACCCGATTTTATCAGTGGTATGGAAAAGGACAGACAGATCAGGAGAAATATCCGCCTCTTCCGGATGAAGATGCAGAGCGGCAGATGTATGAGCGGACAGAGGGAATTCTGGAAGAATATGGATTTCATCGCTATGAGATTTCCAATTATGCACGGGAAGGAAAAGAGTGCAGACACAATCTGGGGTATTGGAGCAGAGTAGAGTATTTAGGGATCGGTCTGGGAGCCTCGTCTTTTATTTCCAATACCAGATACCATCTTTGTACAGATATGATCTCTTATATAGAAAGAATAGGATCAGGAGAAGATCTGCGGGAAGAAATCGAAGTGCTGACAAAGGAAGATGCCATGGAAGAATTTATGTTTCTGGGACTTCGAAGGATGCAGGGAATCTCCGGAACCCAGTTTGAGAACTGTTTTGGAAATACGATAGAAGAAATCTACGGAGACGTGATTGAAAAACTGGAGCAGGAAAAAATGTTAGAAGTGAAAGAGGATAAAATCCGGCTGACAAAAAGAGGGATTGATGTCAGCAATTATGTGTTCTGCGAATTTCTGCTGTAGGAAAAGATTTTGAAGCTTTTAATAATTCAGAAACAAATATCAAACATTGGATAAATAAAAGAGTGCTATTCTCATACCATCAAACAAAGAAAGGCAGGTATGAGAATATGAAAGAAAAGAACAAGGCAGGCAGAGTGTCCAAAAAGACGATAGCTACAGTATTGATTGCAATGATTGGTACAGTTGGAATCGGGATGTGCATGAGTATTGCATGGAGTTATGCAGCACCAGAGATTGCAAAGGAGTTGTGGATTTACTTTGTCTCATTTAATTTATCAAATCTTTAAAATAAAAGAGTCAGAAACAGGTGCGTCAGAAGAAAAAATTGACCGCACCTTGTTTTTTGTTTACAATTTGTACATAATTCACAAACAAAACGAAAACAAAAATGTGTTAGGATCGTCCTGTATTTTAGGAAAATGGGAAGAGATACAAAAGGAGAAGATAAAAATGATTCGTATACTTGTAGTGGAAGATGATGAAAAATTAAATCAGATTGTATGTACCTATCTGAATGACAGTGGTTTTCAGGCGAAGGGGTGTCTGTCGGCAGCTGCGGCATATGAGGAAATGTATCATACGGTGTACCAGCTGATTATTTCTGATATTATGATGCCGGAGATTGACGGGTTTGAGTTTGCCGGGACAGTTCGCCGGATAAATGAGACGATTCCGATCCTGTTTATGTCGGCAAAAGATGATCTGCCGTCCAAGCGGAAAGGGTTTCAGCTCGGGATCGACGACTATATGGTAAAGCCGATAGAACTGGATGAACTGCTTCTTCGTGTAAGGGCATTGCTTCGCAGGGCAAATATAGAGATGGAAAGAAAAATTACGGTGGGAAATCTGATACTGGATGCGGATGCTATGAGTGCAGAAATTGACGGAGAAGAGACCAGTCTTACTACAAGAGAATTTAATATTATTTACAAGCTTTTGTCTTATCCGAAAAAAACGTTTTCCAGAGCGCAGCTCATGGACGAGTTCTGGGGTGTGGAGACAGATACCAGTCTGAGGGCTGTGGATGTTTATGTTACAAAACTCAGAGATAAACTGTCAGCCTGTGACGGATTTAAGATTGTGACAGTCCGCGGGCTTGGATACAAGGTGGTGCTGCAATGAAAGAACGAGAGGAACAAAGGGGAAAAGTAAAGCAAAGTTTATTTCCGGTTTCTTTATTTGGAATCTATATTGGGGTTCTGTTTCTGATGTCGGGGATACATACCGGACTGATCGTGTTTATGAATTCGGCAGGCTGGAATAAAGCGGTGATGACCGTGGTGCCGATGTGTTACTGGGGAATGGTTGCCATGGGACTGACGCTGTTTACCAGATGGAAGGTAAAAAGAACCTACGAAGAACCACTGTATAAAATGGCAGAGGCTACCAGAAAAGTGGCGAACGGAGATTTTTCCGTCTATGTACCTACATTTCATACAATGGAGAAACGGGATTATCTGGATGTCATGATTCTGGATTTTAATAAGATGGTGGAAGAACTAGGGAGCATTGAAACGCTGAAAACAGATTTTGTGTCAAATGTTTCTCATGAGATGAAAACACCGCTTTCTATTATTAAAAATTATGCGGAACTTTTGCAGAGGGATGCGTTGTCGGAGGAACAGCGCAGAGAATATGGGGAAGCCATTGAAAATACAGCAACGCGCCTGTCTGATCTGATCAGCAATATTTTAAAGCTGAATAAGCTGGAAAACCAGAAAATACAGCCGGAGGCAGAAGTGTATGATGTGTGCAGACAGTTATGTGACTGCATTCTGCAATATGAATCTGCCTGGGAGAAAAAAGAGATCGAGATGGAAGTAGAAATGGAGGATCGGGCAGAAATTTATGCGGATCAGGATCTAATGGAACTGGTGTGGAATAATCTGCTGTCTAATGCGGTCAAGTTTACCGAGCTGGGCGGTGTGATCACGGTTCGTCAGTTGTCGGATGAGCAGGGGGTGACAATCTCTGTATCGGATACCGGCTGCGGTATGAGCAAAAATACCATGAAACATTTATTTGATAAATTTTATCAGGGAGATACGTCTCATTCCAAAGAGGGAAACGGACTGGGGATGGCAATGGTAAAACAGGTGCTGGAGCTTATGGATGGGGAGATTCAGGTCCTAAGTGAAGAAAAACAGGGCAGTACGTTTATTGTGACACTGCCCATGGCGGGAAAGGAGTTTGGTCAGTTATGAAAAAGACAGAAAAGCCACAGAGAAATTTTGTGGCATATGAATATAAAGAAGTGAGTGCAAACAGCAGTCAGGCCTCCTTTTTGTTAGATGGATATGAGAATTTTGGGTGGGAACCGGATGACAATCTGCCGCAGAGCAGCCAGAGTCGTCATCCGGGGGCGGAGAAGATGATGACTCTGCGATTGAAACGTGATCGGAAAATTGTAAATAAAACGGAGCTTACAAGGCTGCAGCGAAACTTTGAAGCCTGTGTCCGGGAAATTCAGTCGCTGGAAAACAGTAAGACATCGAAAGCGACAATATGGGCGCTGGCAGCAGGAGTGATCGGAACTGCATTTATTGCATGTTCTACGTTTGCGGTGACAGCAGATCCGCCGAAAATCCTTTTGTGTATTATTTTTGCGATTCCCGGATTTCTGGGATGGATCCTGCCGTATTTCCTTTATAAGAAAATTGTGAGAAACCAGACGGAAAAACTGACGCCGATGATCGAAGCGAAGTATGATGAGATTTATGAGATTTGCGAAAAAGGAAATAAGCTGTTGTATTAGAAGTGAAAAAAGTACAGGGTTATAAATTGGAAACAAGGGGAAATATAAAAAGTATAAAGAATATATAAACATGGTTGACAAATACAGACCATGGTGCTATCTTAATATACGGAAGGTGTTAGCACTCAAAACAAAGGAGTGCTAATAAGAAAAACCTCAGGTGAGAGAAAGGAAGGTCTGATGGGATTGAATACAGAACTTGGCGAGCGTAAGCTCACGATTTTAAAAGCGATTATCCAAAACTATCTGGAGACCGGAGAGCCTGTTGGTTCCCGAACACTTTCCAAATACACGGATTTGAATTTGAGTTCTGCGACGATACGCAACGAGATGGCTGATCTGGAGGATCTGGGATACATTTTCCAGCCGCACACTTCGGCAGGAAGGATTCCTTCCGACAAAGGCTACCGCTTATATGTGGATATGCTGATGGAGGAGAAGGAGCACGAGATTACAGAGTTGCGCAACACGATGCTTGAAAAATCCGATAAAGTGGATCAGGTGCTGAAGCAGGCTGCGAAAGTGCTTGCTGTGAATACCAATTATGCAACGATGGTTTCCGCTCCTGTGAACAGCCGGAACACATTGAAGTTCATTCAGCTTTCACAGGTGGATCAGGAACAGATCGTGGCAGTGATCGTGATGAATGGAAACGTGATCAAGAACAAGATCATACAGGTTGGTGAGGTGCTTGCCGGTGAGACGCTTCTGAAGCTGAATATGCTTTTGAATACAACACTCAACGGCATGTCGATCGAACAGATCAATCTTGGTCTGATCGCACGATTGAAGGAGCAGGCAGGAATTCACAGCCGGGTGATCAGTGATGTGCTGGATGCCGTGGCGGAGATTATTCATGTAGATGATGATATGGAGATCTACACGAGTGGTGCGACGAACATTTTCAAATATCCGGAGCTGAGCGATAAGCAGAGTGCTCAGGAGATTATCAGTGCATTTGAAGAGAAGCAGCAGCTGGCGGATCTGGTGACAGAGACACTGGCAAGTGAAGAAAATCACGGGATTCAGGTCTACATCGGGGATGAGACCCCGGTCAAGACAATGAAAGACTGCAGCGTTGTAACAGCAACCTACGAATTGGGAGAAGGCATGAAAGGTACGATCGGTATCATCGGTCCCAAGCGTATGGATTACGAACATGTCATGAAGACGCTGAAAACTCTGCAGAGCGAGTTGGACGCAATTTATTATAAAGACCCGAAAGAATAGGAAGGTGATTGCTGGTGGCAGAGAATATGAGTAAAGAAGAGATGGTCAAAGAAGCTGTGGAAGAAGCAAAAGCAAAAGCAGCAAAGGAAACCGGGGAACAGGAAGAACAGGCAGAAGAAACTGTGGAGGAAACAGCAGAGCAGGAAGAAGTTTCCGAGGAAGCCGAAGAAGCATCAGAAGAGGAAGAGACAGAAGAAGGTTCCGGTTTCATGAAGAAATTTGGTCGTAAGAATAAAAAAGATAAAAAAGACGAGAAAATTGAGGAACTGACTGACAGACTCACTCGTCAGATGGCAGAGTTTGATAACTTCCGCAAGCGTACAGAAAAAGAAAAATCTCAGATGTACGAAATCGGTGCGAAAGATATCATAGAAAAGATTCTTCCGGTTGTGGATAACTTCGAAAGAGGAATCGCAGCTGTACCGGAGGAAGAAAAGTCCAACCCGTTTGCAGAAGGAATGGAGAAGATTTACAAACAGCTGATGACTACACTCGAAGAGATTGGCGTAAAACCGATTGAAGCGGTTGACCAGGAATTTGATCCGGATTTTCACAATGCAGTGATGCATGTAGAAGATGAAGAAGTTGGAGAGAATATCATTACAGAAGAATTCCAGAAGGGTTATCTGTACAGAGACAGTGTAGTAAGACATAGTATGGTAAAAGTGGCAAACTAATAAGGAGGAAATAATCATGGGAAAAATCATTGGTATTGATTTAGGAACAACAAACAGCTGTGTAGCTGTTATGGAAGGTGGACAGCCAACAGTTATCGCCAACACAGAAGGAGCAAGAACAACACCATCTGTAGTTGCATTTACAAAAACAGGAGAACGTCTGGTAGGAGAGCCTGCAAAACGTCAGGCAGTTACCAATGCAGACAAGACAATCTCTTCTATCAAAAGAGAGATGGGTACAGATTATAAAGTAGCGATCGATGATAAAAAATATTCTCCACAGGAGATTTCTGCAATGATCCTTCAGAAACTGAAAGCAGACGCAGAAGGATATCTTGGAGAGAAAGTAACAGAAGCAGTTATTACAGTGCCGGCTTATTTCAACGATGCACAGCGTCAGGCAACAAAGGATGCAGGTAAGATCGCAGGTCTGGACGTAAAACGTATCATCAACGAGCCAACAGCAGCAGCACTTGCTTATGGACTTGACAACGAAAAAGAGCAGAAGATTATGGTATATGACCTTGGTGGTGGTACATTCGACGTTTCCATCATTGAGATCGGAGACGGAGTTATCGAAGTATTATCTACAGCAGGTAACAACAGACTTGGTGGAGATGACTTTGACCAGAAGATCACAGACTATATGCTGGCTGATTTCAAGGCAAAAGAAGGAGTAGACTTGTCAACAGACAAGATGGCTCTTCAGAGACTGAAAGAAGCAGCAGAGAAAGCGAAAAAAGAACTTTCTTCTGCAACAACAACAAACATCAACCTTCCGTTCATCACAGCAACAGCTGAAGGACCGAAGCATTTTGATATGAACCTGACAAGAGCAAAATTTGACGAGCTGACACATGATCTTGTTGAAAAAACAGCAGAGCCAGTAACACGTGCGCTTTCTGATGCAGGAATCACAGCAGCAGAATTAGGTCAGGTACTTCTTGTAGGTGGTTCTACACGTATTCCTGCTGTACAAGAGGCTGTTAAAAATGTACTTGGAAAAGAACCAAACCGTTCTGTAAACCCTGATGAAGTAGTTGCTATGGGTGCTGCTATCCAAGGTGGTGTTATCGCAGGAGATGTAAAAGACGTATTGTTGCTAGATGTT
>OISK01000237.1_pt1 | contig 10685 bp, 13 predicted proteins | sample 1586521 | NCBI WGS metagenome assembly OISK01 (sample SAMN02675046, study PRJEB24791) | human gut metagenome, SKBSTL021 | isolation source: stool | host: Homo sapiens | place: USA
AATAAGATGTAATATCATTTCCTGCTTCATCGACTACAATTGACCCATCTTCAGAATGACCACACGCATATTTTTTGCCATCTAATTCAAATACATGGGCACTGCCGCTGTCGCAGTAATTTTCTGTTGACAGCAGTCTGCCGCCAAATGCTTCTGTTCCGTCAAGATTATAAAGCTTAATCCCTGCATCATTTACTTATGTGCGATAAAGAAGTAATAGAAGTGTAAAAAATTTTGCCGTTCCTATCCGGCACTCGCGCATTGTGTCGGATAGGTCGGGCGTTAGGCTTCAGGCAAGTCAATCTTGCCGACAAAGCTGTAATAAATCTCAATGTCCTGCCTGCGGGTGCCGTTCTCGTCATAGCTGCACTCATGCACGACGATTTTATCAATCATCTCCCGCAAGAGGGTGGGGGTCAATTCCTCAAAGGCAAGATGCTTTCGGACGATACCCATAAACTTTTCCGTGTTGACGGTGGCGGCCTGCGACTTGTCCAGTTCGGCTTGCAAAGCGGCGGCGCGGTCTTTCAGTTCCCGCTGTTCCTGCTCATAGTCTGCCGACAGTTCCATGAAACGCTCGTCGCTGATTTTGCCGTTCACATTGTCCTCATACAGCCGCTTGATAATGCGGCTCACTTCGGAAATGCGCTCCTGCGCCTGTTCAAGCTGCTTCGTGGCTGCGGCGGTCTTTCTCTTGCCGCCGATCTCGTTCTGCTGGATAAGCAGCTTCACAAAGCGGCTCTCATGCTTGGCGGCATACTCCGTCACTTGCCGGAGATTGGAGAGGACACCGGCGGTCAACAGGTCGGTGCGGATAAAGTGCGCCGTACAGTCGCGGGTGCGCTTCTTATAGCTGCCGCAGATGTAACAGTCCTGCTTGCGGGTTTTGTTCTGATACCGCTGCTGGTACATCACATGGCCGCAGTCGGCGCAGAACAGCATACCGGAGAACAGCCCCACCTCGTCATAGCGGTTCGGGCGCTTGCGCTGCTTGCGTAACTCCTGCACGCGCTCCCATGTTTCCGTGTCGATAATCGGCTCATGGTGGTTCGGGAAAATGGCCTGCTTCTCGATGGGGTTCTCTACGCTGTGCTTGGTCTTGTAAGAGGGCTTCTCCGTCTTGAAGTTTACCAGACAGCCGGTGTACTCCCGGTTTTCTAACAGGTGAACAACGGTGTTTGTCGCCCATTTACACTCATATCCGGGGTGGTAGCGGCGGGTGCTGCCCGTCCTGCGGTATTCCAGCGTCCCCGGCGTGGGGATTTGCTGCTCCGTAAGCATACGGGCAATCTTGGTCGGGCCGTTCCCGGCAAGGCAAAGCTGGTATATCTGCCTGACTACCGGCGCGGTTTCCTCGTCAACGATATAGTTCTCGTCCTCGTCCATGAGGTAGCCGTACACCGGCTTGCTGGTAACAGGCTTGCCGCTCATGCCTTTTGCTCTCTTAACTGCCTTAATTTTCTTGCTCGTATCTCTCACCAGCCATTCGTTGAACAGATTTCGCAGAGGGGTAAAATCGTTGTCCATGCCGCCGTTTGCGCTGTCCACATTGTCGTTGACAGCGATAAAACGCACTCCCTTTTGAGGGAACAGCATTTCCGTGTAAAACCCTACCTGCAAGTAGTTTCGCCCTAACCGGCTCATGTCCTTGACTATGACCGTACCCACTTTCCCGGCTTCAATGTCTGCAAGCATGGCTTGAAAACCGGGCCTTTGAAAGTTCGCGCCGGAATAGCCGTCGTCGGTGTACCAGCGCAGGTTGGTAAAGCCATTCTGTTTTGCAAAGGCTTCGAGTATCCTTTTTTGGTTCGATATGGAATTACTCTCGCCTTGCAGTTCGTCCTCATGGGACAATCTCGGATAAAGGGCGGTAATGAGGTTTTGGGTGGCTTGTCTTAACATAAAATCCTCCATTTCCGACAGCCAGCCCCACTATTCCGTGGTTTCATTGTACCACGGAACAGGGCTGGTTGTATAGCGGCAAAAGTGTCAAATCTGCTTCTTTACAGCTTGTCAAATCGCCGGTTTTTGTGTAGCAGCGGCTTCCGCTTCCAGTACCCGCGCCATTTTATCGGCGGCGGTGGTTGTGGTGTCTTTCTTGAAATAGCCGGACACGACAAGGACGGAATTGCCCATGCGGATTTCCGTCACGCAGTCGGGGCGGCGGGCGGTGCGGGTGTCGTGCTGCTTGTTCTCTGCCATAGGCAATACTCCTTTCAGTCAGCAATCAGTTTCTTCATGCTCTCCATTTTCCGCTGCGCGGTTTCCTGCCGGAAATTCTCGCCGGTGAAGCGCACCGGGACGCACATGGAAAACAGGCGGTCATAAATCCGGGAATGGGCGGTGTCCTCCGGGTTTCGCAGGTCGTCCAGCGTGAGGTTGGTCGTGACGATCAGCGGCTTGCCGCTGCGGTAACGGCTGTCAATCACATTGAAAACCTGCTCCAAACCGTACTCGGTGCCGCGCTCCATGCCGAAGTCGTCAAGGATAAGCAGCGGATAGCGGCAAAGGCGGGAAATGTATTCGTTGCGCCCCTCAAAGCTGGCGGCAAGGTCATTGAGGATAAGGGCAAAGTTTGTCATGCGGACGGGGATTTCTTTCTCCATGAGGGCGTTTGCGATACAGCCCGCAAGGTAGCTTTTCCCGGTTCCCACGCCGCCCCAGAACAGGCAGCCGATATTGTCGGTTCGCATATCCTCCCAGTGTTCCACATACCGGCGGGCAATCCCTGTCTGCGGGTTCCTGCCGTTGTCGTTCTCAAAAGTCCAGTCCCGCATGGTGGGGTCGGTAAAGCCCCGGCGTTTCAGTTCCTCTACGGTGTCAAAGTGCCTGCGCCGCTTCTCGGCGGCCTCCCGTTCCTCGCGGGCGGCTCTCTGGCAGTCGCACTCTGCCGGGTGGCGGTCGCGGCCAAAGATAGCGGCCTTATCCGGCGCAAAATAGGCTTCTTTCGGCTTGCGGCACTTGCCGCAGTAGAGTAAACCGTCCTCGCCGGTGTAGTCCTCCGGCTCCGGGGTGGCAGCCGTCATATTCTCCAAAACAGCGTTGATTTCGCTTTTCATAAACTCTCGCCCTCCTTGCATGAGTAGTCAGGGATGCCCTTTTTCGGGGCGCCCTTTTTGTCGTTCCCCGCCCATATCCGCAGGGCGGCGGCATAATTCTGGTAGCTTTTCCCGCTGGCGGCAAGGTAGCGGCTCATTTCCTCGATGAACCGTTCCAGCCGGTCGGGGTACTCTGCCTGCAACTCGTCGTATTCGGCCTGTGACAGAAAAATATTTCCATATCGGCCATAGGGTGCGGGCGGCTCCCCACTCACTCCCTTTGTTTGGTTCTCTGTAAGGTTGTTTATAGTAGTTTGGTTAGGGGACGGTTTTCCGACCATCATAAGGTCGGTTTTCTGACCATCAGTAGGTCGGTTTTCCGGCTCTATGAGGGTCGGTTTTCCGGCCATCAGTTGGTCGGAAAACTGTACCTGTGGCACACGCGGCACTTTCACATATAGCCGGTTCGGTGCGGAGAAGCCGCCCCGTTCCCGTTCCAGCAGCCCCGCCGCGTCCAGTTCATTCAGCGCCCCCTTGATGGTGGTGCTGCCTTTATCCAGTATTTCGGCTATCTCCGCGATGGGATAGATAATATAAATCCTGCCCTCGTCGTCCTGCCACTTGTTCTTTTGGGAGAGGGTGGAGCGGTCTAACAGCAGCGCATACAGCAGCTTGGCGGTCTGGGAAATCTCCATTTTCAGCAGGAAACGGGGGTAAGGCAGATAGGCGGGCAGCTTCGTGTCTGCCGTGATATAATCAGCGATAGGATCACCTCCCTGTGTTCGGGTTGATTTTGACGGTTTGTACGCATTTAGAACGCCGTTTCCGGGGGAAAAGGATAAATGTATCGCGTACCCTTTGACACCCACGAAAAAAGCCTTGATTTATGCGGGTTTGAAAGGCTCTAAAGCGTGACATTTCTGCCTTTGTTTCTGCTTTCGCTCGGCGGCTTTGATTTTCTTCATGCGTCCGGCGCAGCCGGGGCAGTATTTTCCCCGGTTGGATTTGGGGACAAAGGCCGCGCCGCAGACGGCGCACCGTTTCCGGCTCCCCCGGTACAGGAGGGCTGCGGCCAGCTCCCCGTCAAGGGGCAGGACAGCCACACGGAACCAGCGGCACATGAGGGAAAAGGAAATGCTCTGGACGCACACGCAAGGCTCCCCGTCGTCCAACAGCAGGCAGTTTCCCTCGTCATAGTTACAGCACTCATGCACCAGCCGCCGCGCCCGCCGGTGCTGGCGGTAGTCCATGCGGGGCAGGTTATCGCTCATGGCTCTGCTCCTTTCTGCGGCGGGGTTCCTCCCGGCGTAAAATCTGGTCGATATTCCGCTTGACGGTCTGCAACTCCTTAAACCGCTGTTTCTGTTCGTGATAGGTGTTATACAGGCCGGATTTCTTGGAAACAAGCTGCTCGATCTCGTCCTGCAACGCTTTCCGGGCGGGCAGCCTGGTAATGCCATGTGCCTTGAAATACCGGGCGGCTGCGTCGGCTATGATAAAATCGCTCTCATGCGCCTGCCGGTATGCTTCGCGGGCTTTGGGGGATTTCTGCGCTTTCAGGCCGTCGCGGACGGGTTTGGTCTTGGCGTAGGCCAGCACCTGTTGCTGCAATTCCTTTTTCCCTTGCAGCTTTGTTTCCAGCGTTTTCAGCTTGCCGCTGGTCTGGCGCATTTCCTGATAGGCGGTATCAACGGCGGCTTCTAACTGCTCCGGGGAAGTGAAGCCGTACTGCTGGTACACATTCAGCGTCGCGGCCATTTGTTTGAGGTTGTGCATGGTCGCCCAGCGTTCATAACCCCGGCCTTTGCCCTCGGCTTTCTTCTGCTCAATGTCCACAAGCCGCTGCACACCGTCCTGTTTCGGGGCGGTTTGAGGGGCTTTTGTGGGTTGTATGCCGGTTTTTCCATGCCGTGGGTATGCGGGTATGGCTGCGGGCTGTTCGGCGGCTCTGGCGGCGTTCTGCTCCAAAACGGCAAGGACAGCGGCGCGGTCAAAGTCGTCACCCAGCTTCCGGGCGGTAATGGGCTTTGTCCTGTCCGGCGTGAGGTAGGACAGCCGCCCCCGGCTCTCCTTGACGGTCACGCCCTCCCGTAGCAGCAGAGATGAAAAGTCCTCGAATGAGGCCGCCGCAGACAGCGCGGCGCGTATGGTCTGCCGCAGCTTCTCCTTGTTCGTTTCAAACTTGGTCTGCCGGGGCGTGATACCGCCTGCAATCATGGGGGCGTTCTGCTTGTCCAGCGCGGCCTGTCCCTTTTTCTGCGCCCAATACTCCCGGTCTGTCACGCGGTTCTTGCTGCCGTTCAAGAGGTCGATTTGGTAAAGCCCCTCCCGGTGGCACATCTCCATGACTTCGGACTTGAAATATTCCATAGCTGCGTCTGTGCAGCGGTGCTTGCAGCCGTCCTTCGTGTCCGCTGGTCTGTCCATGTAGGGCAGAAGCGGGACGGCTTCAATCCGCAAGCTGTTTATGACGATATGCACATGAATGTTGCCAGAGTGATTGTGCCCGTCCGGGTGGGTGCAGACAATGGCTTGGTGTCCGGGGAAATGCTCGTTGCAAAATTCCTCGCCCAGCGACTGCGCCTTATCAACGGTCAGACCGTTGTCCGTTCCGTCCCGTGGGTCAAAGCTGATGATATAGTGGTGGCTTTTCACATCTTCCCGCCGCTGGTTTTTCCCATAGCGGAGATTTGCCCGCATACACGCAACGGCAAAATCCTCCCCGCCGCAGTTCAGCGTGGACAGCCGGTAGTCCTCGCGGGGGATAAGCCTGCCGGTTTCATCAAGGACGGGCTTCATGGTAAACTCGTCATGCTCAAACAGCAGGTATTGTTCGGCGGCTCCGTAGTCGGCGTTTTTAGAGCCTAAATGCTTGAGTGTTGCCAACTGCGTCACCTACTTTCTGTAAGACTTCATACTTGAGGGCGGCAAGGTCGGCTATGGCGGCGCGCACCTCGCCGGACAGCGCATTGTAGGGTACGCCGTACTCGTTCAGATACCGGGCAATCTGGTTGAGGTTGCCGCCGATCCTGCCGTACTCGGCGGCCAGCTTTCCAACAGCGGAAAGCAGTTCATCATTGACCGCCGACACATGGATAACGGGGCGTATGGTCGCCCGCCGTATCGCCTGCCGGAGAAATTCCGACTGGCTGATACCATAGGGCGCAAGCCGCGCTGTGAAGTCGGCGTATTCATCTTCGGATAGCCGGGTTTTCACAACGCGGCTGCGGTGGGGTGTGTTGTATCGCTTCGGCATGGGCTGTAAACCTCCTTTCACTTATCACAAAAAATTCTCTTATCTGTTAGCCATTTCCGTGGCGAAAGTGAGAAAAAACTTTTCGCCGGTCGGAAATATTTTTGCGGCGTAAGCCGCCATAGCAGGGTTTGGGGAAGGCACTCCCCAACAAGTTTCCCGCGAGGGGCAAAACCGCAGAATTGCGGATTTTGGCACCGTGGTAGAAACTTGCTCTCAGTAAGCCGCAGACTGCCCCTGTTCGGGTTTTTCCGTACATAGAGCGAACAGGGCGGGGCTTCCAGCCCGCTGTGCGTGGCCTTTTTCCTTTTCGCCAAAGATACATTTGAAAGGCCGCCAGCTACCCGCTGGCCGGGAATTTTTCAAATTTTCTTTTGCTTCTGTAATACGGGAAAGGGGATTTTGGCAACCGGCGGGGCAGAGAAATTTTCCTTTCACTCCCTACACCACCGCGTTTTGAAATTTGCCAAACGGGGCAGGCAGCTTTTTTCTGGCTTCACCTACCTACTACGGGTGACTTTGCGATTTTGCCAAATGGACAACAAAAAAAGCAGCAAATCTTTTTCAGACTTACTGCTTTCACTGGCCGCCGGTATTTAGTTTTCAATAGTTTTTCAGTTCGACAAACTGGAAGTTGTCTTAGAGTTTTAATACGGCAATTAGCTCTTCTCCGTCCTTTTCTCCGGTCTCTATAAATCCAAAAGAGGCATACAAAGATTTGGCAACTGCGTTTTCTGGCTCATATGACAGCCAACAGAAATCGGCTTTACCACAGGGAAATGTTCTGATAAATCTTAACGCAAGTTCTACCGCCTGTTTTCCATATCCCCTGTTTTGATAGTTCTTATCTATCATCAATCTCCACAGGTTATAATTTCCGTCTGCTATGGCAGGTGCATCTTTCCAATAATCATCTTTGTCATAACCAATCATCACAAAACCGACTGGATTATTACCTTCAAAAATTCCAAATGGAAAAGCATACCCGTTGGATGTAATAGCGGTATACGCTTCAATAATACTAATATCATTACTGGCGACAAAATTTTTCTGACTATCTGAGACATTTAAATTTAGAATATCCCAGATATTTTCGCCATTTATTTTTTCCAGATGAATCATTCTATTTACCTCCACAAGCTCTAATTTGCAACTGACTTCATTATACTATGACCGTCTATATTGGGGAATAGATGAATTGTAAATTTGTTGAGTAGTCACGCTGGCGGCGTCGAGTATTCAATTTTTCATGGCTTGCCTGGTGGGTAGTCAAAGCGAAACTTGAACAGTGCGGCAATTAGCTGTTGCTTCACATATTCCTCAACCTCGGCGTTGACTTTCCCGTGTACTTTGGAACAGTAGCGGATATATCCGGCGTAGTGGGAAAGAACGGTGTCGATTGCGTCCGGGTCGCCCTCATGGGCTTTGACGATTGTTTCATAAGGGAGAAGTTTACTCATGGTCTTTCCCCTCCATGAGCCGCCGGAGCCGCTTCAAGGCAAGCTGGATATGCCGCCCCGCTGTGCTGCGTGTCCGGCCGATATGTACGCCGATCACGCGCTGCGGCTGGCGCAGAAAATAGTAGCGGAAAATTTCTTCCTGTGCCTGCTCCGGCAAAAGAGCAAGGGCGTCGGCAAGTTCCGCATGGTACAGAACGGCAGTCTGGCCGCAGGCGGTAAAAAGATATTCTTCAACCTGCTTCGGCTCGGCAAGCTGGACAAACTTCTCATTCATCAGATAGTCAAGGGAAACTTCCCGTTCCCACCTCCGGCGCAGCTTCAAAATTATATCTATGGCGGCGTGACGAATGACAACCTTGCAAAAGGCGTTAAAGGTGTACTGGATATGCACTTTGTAGGCTTCATCTTCAGTCATGGAAACTCCCCCTCTCTGATAATAGTGCGGGGCGGCAGCACTCCTTGCTGTCGCCCCTTGATTGCCTACCAGCAAAGGTGGGCGAGGCTGTCAACGACGCCGCAAAGCGGCGTTCATTTTATCGTTGACTGACTCGGCTGGCTTTGCTACAAAGAGTTATTTTTTACGGTTCTTCCATTTTTTATATATCTGATTTCCGATAGGAAGTAATATGCAAATCAAAACAAACCATTCTGGAAAATGTGGCATTTAGTTTTCTCCTTAATCACATTATTTTATAAGCAATTATCAACACACATATAATAAAAATTAAAGCAGAAACAACGATACGTTTTACTGAAAATTGATATAGCGTTTCTGGCTGTTTTGCGTTGTAGTGTACTGGTATATGACTTCCAACATCTACTGACATTGGAACTTGTATGCGATTTTGTGAAGTGTAATTTTTTCCGGCAACTTTATATGTTACGATTGCCCATTTTGAATTCCGCATTTTTTCTGTTGTAGGGTTAGGCATTTTTACGGAAATGACTGTTCCTTCTGTTTCTTTAATGTGGTTTTTATTGATAAGATAAGAAACAATATTCGCAATACAAAATCCCAAAACAATTATGGTTATAATAGTTAAAAAAACAAGTTCATTGTCCATGATTAACACCTCGGTAAAATTACGATAAATCGGCTTGTTTAAAAATTTTTACTGATATAGCGGAAGATATAGTCAAAATCAATACACTTATTACCAAACTTCCAGTGAGCAAAAATATAGGATTTATGTTCTCGAAGATATTTATATTCAAACTGTTTTTCATTTTTAAAGATTGTGCGAATACAAATGGAGAAGCCATTATCAGCACTACAAAAAACAGTTTTGTCTTTTCATAACCAAATTTATATTGTACTGGCAAATAAACACCCAAAAATAGAGATACGATTAAAAATAAGATGACAGGTATTTCAAATCCTATATTCCGAAGTTGTGGAAATAAAAGTGTTTCAATTCCAAAAATCAGGCAGCAAGCAAAATATATTGTTATACAAAAGATATACTTTGCCAATACAATATCTTTTCGTGGAAATGGTAGTGCACATAATAAAGTTGACGCTTTAGGATATTGTGTTTCTTTCAAAGATACATATTGTAAAAGCATAAAAATTGAAAAAATCGTTATCAAAACAAAGCCCAATATGCCTGCATATTCAGGTGAACGCCATATCAAAAATAATGGAAAAATAACGCATACCGCAAACATAATTAGTACATATTTCTTAACAATCAAAAAATCCTTTTTTACTAATTGTATCAGCATTTTATTGCCCTCCTTTAATATTACTAAGCATAATATCCTCTATTGTTGGGCGTTCAACGATAATGTTTGGTATATGTTTTTTTACTTTATCAGTATGTTTCGTAATTGCGGTAAACCCAAAAGAAGTTTTATCAATATTCAGAAACAGTTGCTCGGTATCTGAATTTAAATCTTTTATATCGCCTTTTACTATTCTATAATTGTCCAGGAGAATATCCTTTTCTTCTTGAAATACAATCCGTCCACCATCAATCATAATCAACATATCAGCTATCTTATCTAAGTCTGATGTTATATGTGTTGAGAAAAACACACCATGTCCACCTTTGGCCATAAATTCTTTTAAAATATCAAGTAATTGACTTCTAATAAGTGGGTCAAGTCCGCTGGTCGGTTTGTCCATAATCAGCAACTCCGCTTTATGAGAGAGCGCAAGAGCTAACGCATATTTCATCCTCATACCTTTTGATAATGTACTGATTTTTTGCTTTGGATTAAGAGAAAAACGGTCAAGATATTTTTTATATTCCAATTCATCCCATGATTTATAAGCGGATGCAATAATGCTTTTCATCTCTGATAAGTTTAATTCATCATAAAATCCGCCATCATCAAGAACAATACCGATACGTTCTTTAATCGCCTTTTCATTTGTATCCATATCCATGCCAAATATTTGAACACTACCGGATTCTTTTGGAATTAAACTTAAAATTGCTTTTAATGTAGTTGTTTTTCCGGCTCCATTTTTCCCAACTAATCCAAGGATATGACCTTGTTGAGCTGTCAGATCTACTCCGAAGAGAACCTGCTTATTCCCAAAGCTTTTTTCTAAATTTCTAATTTCTAACATAGATGACTCCTCTACTCTTTATAAAAAGAGCGTGGGGCAACCATTATCTTTTCTGACCACGTCATGACCAATGTTGAAGAGTTGTGTGATGATATTCTAATGATCCGTGATGGTTCGGTTGTCCTATCAGGGCCTGTCCAAGAGGTCCGGAATAGCTATGGCAAGACTCGCCTCTTTGTCTCTAACGACTTTAGCAAAGAAGAGCTAGAAGCTCTGCCACACGTGACCAAGGTCAGCATGACCAAGCAAGGGACGTGGAAGTTGATCTTGGATGATGCATCAGCTGGTCCAGAATTATTTGACCGCTTGACCAAGGGACACTACCTCGCGACCTTTGACCACCAAGCACCAACTAT
>OISK01000251.1_pt1 | contig 10151 bp, 15 predicted proteins | sample 1586521 | NCBI WGS metagenome assembly OISK01 (sample SAMN02675046, study PRJEB24791) | human gut metagenome, SKBSTL021 | isolation source: stool | host: Homo sapiens | place: USA
CCGATCTAACTGATTTATTTTTAGTTCTCTCCCAGATCATCTAACAGATCGTCATCATCATCTTTCGCTCCGTCATTATCATGATAAGAGCCTGTAATTGCTGCAGCCTGTGCTGTCTGAGGTGCAAGTTCCTGACGATTGTGGTTTACAACATCAAGACAGCTCTGCAGGGAATCAATAAATGTTTTGTATTTCACACCTGCATCCTCTAATGTTGTATTAAGCACACTGCCAATATTGGCCATCATATCATCTGTATAGGTGATCGCGCTGAGGCGAATGCTGTTTGCATCCTGTGTTGCAGAATCCAGAATCTCCTGTGCCTGTTTGTTAGCTGCATTGATCGTATCATTTGCCTGTGCATATGCCTGCTGCATGATCTCATGCTCACTGACAAGCTCTGTTGTCTGTACCTGTGCTTCTTCGATCATCGCATCGGCTTTTGCTTTTGCATCCGCAAGGATCGCATCCCGGTTGCTGATGATCTTCTGATATCTCTTGATCTCATCCGGAGTCTTCATTCTGAGTTCTCTCAAAAGCTCATCCAGATGTTCTTTATTTACAATAATCTTTGTCGAGGATAACGGCTGAAACTTACAATCTTTGTCAATGTACTCTTCAATCTCCTCAATAATCTGTTCAATACGGCTGCTCATAGTTACACTCTCCTTTTTGCTTTCATCTTCGCTTCCAGTGTTTCTACGCTGTCTACGATTGCAGGTACTCCCATCTCTTCTTTTTTCTTCGCCATTTCAATAATCCTCCTGTAATTGACTTGGTTTCTTAATTACAGGTATTAGTATACTTTCTTGTTAAATAATTGTCAATATAGCTTTTGACAAATATTTAACGTTATCTTTTTAACGTCAATTGGTACATTTGCACAAAAAATTAATTTTTTATCACCAATGGAAGATTACCGGTGTCCCTGGTTCGATCATATTGAAGAGCGCCCCCGCCTGATCTAACGGCATATTGATACAGCCATGAGACCCTGTTCCCGGAATCTGATACAATGTCCCGCCAAATGCAGTCTGCCAGGTCGCATCATGAAAACCGACTCCGCTTGACGTCACCTGCATCCAGTATTTTACCTTTGTTCTGTATGCCGGTTCTCCGGTATCTGGATTAATATCTCCGACCAGAACAGAATTTGGCTGCTTCCACATCAGGGAATACACTCCTTCCGGTGTAATCTTGGACGGAATCGGCTCTCCTGTCACAACATCCGTCTCCAGCACCACCTGTCCATTCTGAACATACCACATATGCTGTGCACTCATATCCACTTCTGCATACGTATTTCCCCAGTCCTGCCCGGAATGTGCTGCGGCAGTACCGCCCGCATAATATGCAGGCTCTCTTGTGACTACTTCCCCGTTTAAAATGCTGTTCTGCAGATTCACAAGCTCTGTATCCTCATCAATCGACCATCCATAAGTCCCGCCCGTCACAGTTGCGCTCTTTCCGGCCGGCGTTGTAAAGGTTCTGGTTGTTCCCTGTGTATCATACTTATCTCCAAAGGCAGTAAACCACTGCTTCATCGCCTCTGTATTGAGAGAAACCTTCATTTCTCCGTCTACCTGCAGCCACTGTGAGATCAGCGCTTTATCTACTACGACTGGTTCATTCATCGGATATGTGATACTTGCATTTACATATTTATTCATTGCATCACAGGCTTCCTGTACTTCCTTGGAATCCTCTACATATTTTGGTTTCGCATAGCACTTGGTTTCCACCATATCCAACTGTGGCTGAAACTCTGTGATATGAACTTTTACCTGCTCTGTAAGACGTTCTTTATCCACGGCATTTCCATACACTTCCGGTTTGATGACATACTGGTTTCCATCAAATTCCGGCTTTGCATTCTCTGCCGGTGTCTGCTCTGTCTGCAGACATGAAAGCTGTGAGATCCGCTGATTCAAGGATTCCTCATTATATGACACATTGACTGAAACCTTTCTGGAATTCTCCGTAAAGAAAGCTTTCGGCCAGGCGAATCCATTCTGATCCTTCAACAATTTTTCTGTTTCTGTCCCCGCCCTGTATTCCAGTCCAATCTCGCTTCCGCTGATCACATCCTGTCTTCCTTCATTTTCCAAAATTGTAAGCTTATAATCTTTTATATTTGTCTGGAGATACTTTTCTACATCACTTGCTGTCTTCCCCGAAAAGTTTTTACCGTTAATTTTCGTATTCACGAAAAAGTGACTCATGAAATACACAGAGATTGCAACATAGATCAAACAGATCACTGCAAGAACCCCTCCTGTGATCCACAAAGCCTTTACTTTCCCGTCTTTTCCCGTCTTTCTTCTTTTTACTGCCTTTATTTTTTTCGCTTTTCCCATCCTAAATGTTCCCCTTTTACATTCTCTTATGTAATAATACCGTAATACAGTATCACCTATATATTAGACGAAAAAGATTACAAATGTGTTGCAAAAATCATTAAATTTTTTTTAATTTTAGATGAATCAAAAAAGCACTCGAAAACCATCTCTGATCTTCAAGTGCTTCTCTTTTGCTATTTTGATTACTGATTAAACTAACTCGATCAGTACTTCCATAGCTGCATCACCTTTACGCTGGCCAATCTTAACGATTCTTGTGTAACCACCGTTGCGGTCTGCATATTTTGGAGCGATTTCTGTGAATAATTTATCCACTAAATCAACTTTTTTCATATTTCTCTTGATGTTGTTCTTTGGAGCTTCTGTTGCTGTGTAAAGAACTTTCAGCATCTGTCTTCTTGCGTGAAGTCTGCTTGGCATATCTTTTTTGATTGTCTTTTCAACTTCTTCGTAAACAGTTACTTTTTTACCGTCAACAACTTCTTTCACTCTTCTGCCTTTGTCGTCTTTTTTAGCAACTTTAGCTTTTACAGTTACTTCTTCGAAGTTATCTTTTTCTTTTACAGCTAAAGCGATAAGACCTTCAGCAACTTTGCGGATCTCTTTTGCTTTTGCTTCTGTAGTAACGATCTTACCATTGTTCAGTAATGCTGTTACCTGGTTTCTGATCAAAGCTTTTCTCTGGCTGGATGTTCTGCCGAGTTTTCTATATTTTGCCATTTTTATGGTCCTCCATTAAATAAACATTTGGTTTTGCATCTTCGGGCTTATAAATCAAATGCTCCCGCCACGCTCTTCGGGCTTACTGACGGGATAATTTTCTTTATTCCTCTCCCTGATTTAACTCAAGGTTTAATTCTTTTAATTTTGCCAGCACTTCTTCCAGAGACTTACGTCCAAGGTTACGCACCTTCATCATGTCTTCCGGTGTCTTGTTTGTAAGTTCTTCTACTGTGTTGATGCCGGCTCTCTTCAGACAGTTGTATGAACGTACAGAAAGCTCTAATTCGTCAATGCTCATCTCCAGAACTTTCTCTTTCTCGTCATCCTCTTTTTCAATCATGACTTCAGCTGACTGAGCAACTTCAGAAAGGTCAATGAATAATTTCAGATGTTCACTGAGAACTTTTGCTGCAAGGCTGACTGCCTCATCCGGAAGCAGTGTTCCCTTTGTCCATACGTCTAATGTCAGTTTGTCATAATCTGTAACCTGTCCGACACGAGTATTCTGAACGGTCATATTGACACGTTCAACCGGTGTATAGATTGAATCGATCGGAATCACACCAATCGGCATATCCTCACTCTTGTTCTTGTCTGCGCTTACGTATCCTCTGCCTTTTGTAATGGTAAGTTCCATATACAATTTGCTGTCTTTACCGCCGCTCAATGTAGCGATAACCTGCTCCGGATTCATAATCTCAATATCAGAATCTGTCTGGATATCAGCACCTGTTACAATACCTTCTCCTTCAAACTCGATATATGCAGTCTTTACTTCGTCTGATTCTGATGTATTTTTGATTGCCAGGGACTTTAAGTTCATGATAATCTCTGTTACATCTTCTTTTACACCTGGGATGGAACTGAATTCGTGCAGAACTCCGTCAATCTTTACAGAACTGATGGCTGCTCCCGGAAGAGAAGAAAGCATGATTCTTCTCAGGGAGTTACCCAATGTGATTCCGTATCCTCTCTCCAGAGGTTCCACTACAAATTTTCCATATTTTTTATCTTCTGAAATTTCTGTAATTTCAATATTCGGCTTATTAAAATCAAACACTACACAGACCCTCCTTATGGGTTAATATATGTTGAGGGGGTACAATGTTAAATCTCCGGATTCTAAAACTTCTGCTACTCACTGAGAGATTATTTAGAATATAACTCGACGATTAACATCTCATCTACAGGAACATCGATTGCTTCTCTTGAAGGAAGCTCTTTTACTGTACCTTTCAGGTTCTCAGCATCAACTTCCAGCCAGTCAGGAATCATGTTTCCACCTGTTACTTCCAGAATATCTTTGTATCTCTGGCAGTCTTTGTGTTTTTCTTTGATTTCAATCACGTCACCAGCTTTTACAAGGTAAGATGGAATGTTTACCTGTTTTCCGTTTACTAAAACGTGTTTGTGGTCAACGATCTGTCTAGCTTCTTTTCTTGTTCTTGCGAATCCCATACGGAACATTACATTGTCCAGTCTGGATTCCAGAAGAATCATCAGGTTTTCACCTGTCATACCTTCCATCTGTTTTGCTTTTGCATAGTAGTTTCTGAAAGGTTTCTCTAATACACCATAGATGAATTTTGCTTTCTGTTTCTCACGTAACTGGAGACCGTACTCGCTCATTTTTCTATTAGCTCTTTTTAACTGTCTGTTAGATTTTTTGTTGATTCCTAAATAGATTGGGTCCATACCTAATGAACGGCATCTTTTAAGAACTGGAACTCTATTAACTGCCATGTTTATCCTCCTTAAAAATCAGCGGAACTGCAGTAATCCGCTATGCTCATTGCTCAAATTCTCTGTTAGCTCACCTGCAGCAAAAAACTGCCGCCAAGTCCGAAATTAGACTCTTCTGCGTTTTGGTGGGCGGCATCCGTTGTGTGGTACCGGTGTTACGTCTTTGATACTTACTACATCAATACCGCAAGCCTGTAATGCACGGATTGCAGCTTCTCTTCCTGATCCTGGACCCTTTACGAAAACATCAACTGTTTTCAGACCATGTACTAATGCTGCCTTTGCTGCTGTTTCAGCTGCCATCTGAGCTGCATATGGAGTAGATTTTCTTGAACCTCTAAATCCCAGACCGCCTGCACTTGCCCATGAAAGTGCATTTCCCTGTGTATCTGTTAATGTTACGATTGTATTATTAAAAGATGATTGAATGTGTGCTTGTCCGCGTTCAACGTTTTTCTTGACACGTTTCTTTGTCACTTTTTTTGTAACTTTCTTAGCCATTTAAACTAACCTACTTTCTTGAATTCTTGTATTCCCCACTTGACGGGGATATTACTTTATATTATTTTTTCTTGTTTGCTACAGTTCTCTTAGGACCTTTGCATGTTCTTGCATTAGTCTTTGTTTTCTGACCACGTACCGGAAGTCCTTTTCTGTGACGGATTCCACGGTAGCATCCGATTTCTTTAAGTCTCTTGATGTTTAACTGGATTTCTCTTCTGAGATCACCTTCTACAACCTGAGTCTCATCAATCACTTCACTGATTTTCTTAACGTCGTCCTGTGTCAAATCTCTAACACGTGTATCCGGATCTACTCCTGCATCTGCAAGGATACGGATAGCGGATGTTCTTCCGATTCCGTAAATATAAGTAAGTCCGATTTCTACACGTTTGTCTCTTGGTAAGTCTACACCTGCAATACGAGCCATGTGTCTTTCCTCCATTTTGAATCTAAATTTAATATTGTCTTTAACTGGGTGTGTCAGACTTTGCCGAATCACACCAGGTGCAAATATGATGCACCCTTTCCCGACACGTAAATCCTTTTACGCAAATGACCGTCGGGTATTAGAAGCAATATACACACACATACTGTCCTGCCGAATGCAGAAGAAAGAACCTGTATCCAAGTTCTCGTGTATGTGTCAAGACCACCAGCCTTCATATGAGGCAATCTGCCAAATGCGTAGCAGTGGTGTATCCTTACTGTATATTAAACAGCTCTACACACTTCCTGGTGTGTCGCGCTGTCAGCCGCCTAATTCATTTCACAAACCAGCAATTATCCCTGACGCTGTTTGTGCTTAGGATTCTCACAGATTACTCTGATGCTTCCTTTTCTTTTAATGATTTTGCATTTTTCACAAATTGGTTTTACTGATGATCTAACCTTCATGTCAAATCCTCCTTCCATCCTTTGCTAAAACCCTTACGTTTCCAACTGCTTTTGGACACACCTACCCAAAAACAGCCACTTGATATTATAGCACCCTATATCTAATAAAGTCAATACCTTTTTACTTATCTCTCCAAACAATTCTTCCTTTGCTCAGATCGTATGGAGACATCTCCAATGTCACCTTGTCACCTGGTAAAATCTTAATAAAATTCATACGCAGTTTTCCACTGATATGAGCCAGCACAATATGACCATTCTCCAGCTCTACTTTAAACATTGCGTTTGGCAGTTTTTCAACTACGACTCCTTCAATTTCGATTACGTCAGCTTTTGACATACTAAATCCTCCTGCGCTCTTGACGCTTCCACTTCTCATCCAATAGATTTGGAATACTTTCTTATTACATTTCTGATTGTTTCATCATCGGTCACCGAGGTACTGCAAACCTTTTTGATCGGCTGCACATGCCTCAGGTTTTTCTTCTTTGCCCGGCAGACCGGCCGAAACTGTCCGTCTGCCAGATATACATATTCATCTTTGACACAAATTATAACATATATACAATTCTTATCATGCCCTGCTTTCGAACGCGCAAGCATTCCCGGTTCCAGCTGCATGAATTACTCTCCCAGAATCTGAACGATTGCTGCAAACACATCATTGATATCGATCGTTCCATCTACTTCTTTTAAGATTCCCGCTTTTGTATAATAGTCGATCAGCGGCTGTGTCTGCTCGTGATATACTCCAAGACGTTTCAGTACTGTTTCCGGTTTGTCATCATCTCTTAAGATCAGACTTCCACCACATTTATCACAGACATCCTCTTTCTCTGTCGGTGCATATACAATATGGTATGTTGCTCCGCAGTCTACACATGCTCTGCGTCCGGACATTCTGTTTACAATATTTTCATCCGGAACTTCTACATTGATGGCATAATCCATCTTCTGTCCCATTGCAGCCAGAGCTTTATCAAGCGCTTCAGCCTGTGGGATTGTTCTAGGGAAACCATCCAGCACATATCCTTTGGAACAGTCTTCCTGATTTACCCGGTCTACCACGAGGTCAACTACCAGTTCATCCGGTACAAGAAGTCCCTGATCCATATATGTTTTTGCTTTCTGTCCAAGCTCTGTTCCGTTTTTAATATTGGCTCTGAAAATATCACCTGTAGAAATATGAGGAATATCATATTTCTCTGCAATTTTCTTAGCCTGTGTTCCTTTTCCTGCTCCAGGAGCACCCAACATAATAATCTTCATAACAGTATCCCTCCATATAGCACTTTAACCCGCCGTATTCCGTCCCAAAAAGGGACAGCATACAACGAGCTAAATTGTCTCATTTCATATCCAAGAACCCTTTTACTTTGATGAGCCCTTGCTGCTCAGGAAACCTGAGTAGTTGCGGACAAGCATCTGCGACTCGATCTTCTTGATCGTCTCAAGTACAACACCTACGATAATAATCAGTGAAGTTCCTCCAAAAGAAACATTCGCACCAAATACACCGTTAAAGAAGAACGGAACTACCTGAACAATAACAAGTCCACATGCACCAATGAACACAATACGGTTCAAAATGGTCTGCAGATATTCGACTGTCGGCTTTCCAGGACGAATTCCCGGAATAAAGCCTCCGCTCTTTTTCATGTTGTTTGCAATTTCCAGTGGATTAAATGTAATCGATGTATAGAAATATGCAAAAAAGATTGTCAGCGCAATGTAAATGATCAGTCCTATTGAATATACTAAATTATCAGGATCACACCAGTTATTGGAATTCATTGTCCGAAGAATCTGACTTCCCCATCCGTTTCCGTCGCCCTTGCCTAAAAACTGGGCAATCACAATCGGGAACTGCATCAGTGAAGATGCAAAGATAACCGGAATAACACCTGAAGTATTTACTTTTAACGGAATATGTGTAGCCTTGCCACCATATGTCCTTCTTCCCTGTACTTTCTGGGAATACTGTACTGCAATCCTTCTCTCACCATCCTGCAGAATGATAACAAATAACACAACTGCCAACAGAATTGCAAGAATAATGATTGCTGCCATAGCACCCTTTGCCAGAGTTTTTCCTTTAATAAACTGTGTATAAAGCGTCACAAAATCATTCGGTACACGGGAAAGAATATTGATCAACAGTACGATAGAAATACCATTTCCCACACCTTTTTCTGTGATACGCTCACCGATCCACATCAAAAATGCAGAACCGGCTGTCAATGTACACACAACAATCGCTACATTTACAAAGTTAAATTCTTCCAGGAGTCCCTGACGACCAAAACCGATAGACATTGCAATGGATTCGATCAGTGCAAGAGCAACTGTCACATAACGTGTAATTGCAGCAATTTTCTTTCTTCCCTCAGCACCTTCTTTCTGCATTTCCTCAAGTTTTGGAATTGCAATTGTCAAAAGCTGCATAATGATGGAAGATGTAATGTATGGTGTGATGCTCAGTGCGAAGACTGACATCCTTGTGAACGAACCACCGGTGAATGCATCAAAAAAGCTGTATGCACCGTTATTCTGGCTCGCAAGTAAATTCTGAATGTAAGTCGGGTCAACTCCCGGAGTCGGGAGCTGAGAACCAAATCTTACAACGATCAGCATTAAAAATGTATAGAAAAGCCGTTTTCTAATGTCTTCTATTTGAAATGCTTTTCGCACAGTTTTGAGCATTAGATCACCTCTGCTTTTCCACCAAGGGCCTCAATCTTTTCAACAGCACCTGCACTGAATGCATTTGCCTGAACAGTGAGTTTCTTAGTTAACTCTCCGTTTCCAAGAATTTTAACACCATCTCTAGGATTTGTTACAAGACCGCACTCGATCATTGTTTCTACTGAAACTGTTGCGCCATCTTCAAATCTCTCTAATGCACTTACATTGATACCAACGATTTCTTTAGAGTTTCTGCATTTGAATCCTCTCTTTGGTATTCTTCTGTATAAAGGCATCTGACCACCTTCAAAGCCTGGTCTTGTTGCTCCGGAACGAGCTTTCTGACCTTTGTGACCTTTACCAGCTGTCTTACCATTTCCAGAACCGTGTCCACGGCCTCTTCTGAAATTATCGCTGTGCTTAGAACCGTCTGCCGGTCTTAAGTTAGATAAGTCCATGATATTACCTCCTTATCGTCTGAAATTAAGCTTCTTCTTCAACTTTTACTAAATGTCTAACCTGCTGTACCATACCTCTGGTAGCTGCATTATCTGGTAATACGACTGTTTTGTTCACTTTTTTTAATCCAAGTGCCTCAACAGTTTTTTTATGCTTTGGTACGGCACCGATTGTAGACTTTACTAATGTAACTTTTAAATTTGCCATTTTCATTTACCTCCTAGCCTACGATCTCTTCTACTGATTTGCCGCGAAGTTTTGCTACTTCTTCCGGAGTCTTAACGTTTTTCAGACCTGCGATTGTTGCAAGTACGACATTCTGTTTGTTGTTAGATCCCAGAGATTTTGTACGGATGTTCTTGATTCCTGCCATCTCGATTACCGCACGAGCCGGACCACCGGCGATAACTCCAGTACCTTCCGGAGCTTTTTTCAGCAGTACGGAAGCGCTGCCGAATTTTCCGATCACATCATGTGTAATGCTCTCGTTTTCATCTAATGCAACTTTAATCAGATTTTTAGCTGCATCTTCTTTTCCTTTACGGATAGCTTCTGGAATTTCAGTAGCCTTTCCTAAACCTGCACCAACATGGCCTTTTCCATCGCCAACAACTACTAAAGCTGTGAATCTGAAGTTACGACCACCTTTAACAACTTTGGTAACACGTTTGATTGATACCACTTTTTCTGTTAATTCTAAATTACTAGCATCAATGCGTTCCTGTCTCATCTGTGTTCTCCCTTCCTTAGAAATTCAGTCCAGCTTCTCTAGCTGCATCTGCT
>OISK01000253.1_pt1 | contig 10091 bp, 10 predicted proteins | sample 1586521 | NCBI WGS metagenome assembly OISK01 (sample SAMN02675046, study PRJEB24791) | human gut metagenome, SKBSTL021 | isolation source: stool | host: Homo sapiens | place: USA
TCAGAAATTGATTTGTTAGTAGATAAATTAATTAAAGATATTGAAAAAGTCAAGGATGAAAATAATATCAATATAGATTTGATTTGTTTTGCTGGTGATTTAATTGGAAGGGGGGATATGGCATATCTGCTTACCGATTCAGAAAAAAAGGCAGAAGCTTATGCAGTTGCTACGTCGCTGGTCGGATTTACAGGAAATATGGCTGCAGTAAAAGCGGCGCAGTATGTCATTTTAGGTGTATGGGCATATGGGGAGAGTATTGTGGAATTAAAACAGCTGTACCGGGGCGGCAGCATTGAACCGGTGAAGACAAGACAAAATTGGAAGCTGTCCTTACAGGAACTGCTGTCTATGGATTTGAACCAGGAATACAGTGATGAGAAAGGGTTGTCATATGAAGAATATTTAAAAATGCTGTTTTTACTGCAAAATGAACAAAAAAAATATTACCGGACAATGTCAGCCATGGAAATCAGAATGATAGAACTGGGAAATACGGACTTTCGCCTGAAAAACTATATTTACGGTGCACAAAGCAGGGCGGCTTTTAAAATCGGAACAATACCGCACAGCTATGAAAAAACGTGCAGTTATCATTACGGTTAAAATATGGGAATTTAAAATCCGGATAAAACACACAGGCAGGAGGTGGTAGACATGCCCTTTTATTACCGTACATCAATTTAAGAAAAATAAAAAAGAAAAGGATAAACGGATAGTTCTGACTGTATTTGCGCCAAAACGGAGTAAAAGGGTGTTTTTACCGGCTTCTGCAACAGTGGAAGCGTCACTTGTTATTCCACTCTATATCTATGCGGTGCTGGCAGTTGCTTATGTTATTCAGATTATAGGAATTAAAAGCACAATGTATAAGGCAATGTATAACAGTACAAGACAGCTTGCAGCATATGCTTATGCAGTAGAAAGGACAGAGCGTTTTTCTGGTGCAGCAGCTAAAAAAGCAGTGACTTCGGCGCTTGCAAAGCAGTATTTATTAAGCAGTCTGCCCGGAGAGTATATAAGTCAGAACAGAATCAGCCGGGGACAGTCCGGCATACGGGTTTATGCAGGATTTTCAGAACAATTTAATAATGAAATCAGCATAAAAGTGTCATATCAGTTAAATAATCCGTTTGATGTGTTTGGCATTGGAACGGTAGACATTACCCAGCAGTGTTCAAGTGCAGCGTGGCTGGGGCAGACATCAGGAGAAGATTTTGCGGATACAGACGGCAGTAAAGAGCGGGTGTATATTACGGCGCAGGGAACCGTTTATCACAAGAGCCTGAAAAGAGGATACACCGTCATGGTGATGTGCCTTCTCCCCAAGCAGACGAAGTCCCTCCCCCAGCATGCGAAACTGTACAAAGCCTGTTCGTAAACTGAAATACAGTCCTGCTGCGACCAGCAGAATGATCAATATATTACTGTATAAAAATGTGTTTAGATTTCCTAATAGTTCCTGAATGAAATTCACGCATTCACTTCCTTTCTTCTTATCGTACCCCGCATCCATCGCCTCATTCGCTGAAAAGCCCAAATAAAAACACGTTATCGGCGTGTTTAGAATGGAAATACCCGTACAAGTATACCATACTTATATAAAAATTGAAATCCTAGAATTTTAGTGATATATGATTGTATGTCGCAAAACCTTTTCCATCGTGTTATACTTATACATATAAAATAACATTGTAAAAAAGGAGACACACATGAAATATCCGGTATTGCGAACCAGGTTTTTACCTAATTTATATAAGCATTGTAAAAAAGTACAGGTGCTTCATGTCAGCTATGAGGACCGGGGCTTTCTTTCACAGGATGAACAGCGCGGTATCTGGCTGCAGGATACCAGAGAAAAGCTCTACGAACAGATTGAAGGCAACTTTACGACCTGTCAGGCCACAAGAATATTCTCCCTCCATAAGGAAACCTTTATCATTTTCAAGGATAATCTGACAAAGAAGCTCTTAATAGAATTTCTGGAAAATCTACTCACCGAAATCAGCTATTACTGTGAAGATCAGGTGCAGTTCCGTTACCAGCTTCTCACTGCTGTATTGTTTCAGGATGGCTGTGAGCCGAGAATGACCATGGCGAATAAGCTTGGCAGGGATATTGAAGACAGTGACGAAATCAAACAAAGCACCGTCCTTCTCAAGCCGGGCAGGCCGCCAAGAGGCAAGTATTTCAAAAGCTGGAAGGATTATGAAAAGCAGATGAACGAGCGGAAGGCTGTACACAGCCCTATCGAAAAGCCGCAGCCTCAAAAGGAAGCACCCGTTGATACAGGTGACTATATGTATTACATTTAGGAGTCCTTCAGTATATGGTGTCCAGAAAAGCGATGAAAGCATCGCTTTTTTACCATTTGATAAACTATCACTTCTGTCACCTTTTCTAATTTATTCTTTCATCGTGCTATAATAGAACAGGAGGTATGTTCTCATGTCTGTATATCTGATTCCCCTGCAGTCAGCACTGCTGCTGTTTCCATTTCTTGCGGCGATGATCACGCTGCCTTATATCATTATTCAATATCGAAAATACGGATCGATACTACCGATTCGTGTACTGATCGTGTATTCCTTTATATTTTATCTTCTGTGTGCATATTTTCTCGTTCTGCTTCCCCTGCCGCCAATGGAAGAAGTAGCTAGCTATACAAAGCCGATTGTGCAGCTGATTCCATTTGCCTCTTTAAAAGAGTTCACCATGAACAGCTCCCTAATCTGGAATGATCCCGCCACCTATCTGACAGCATTGAATGAGCCGAGTCTGTATCTGATCATCTTCAACATTCTGCTTACCGTTCCCTTCGGTGTTTATCTTCGCTACTATTTTCAATGCAGCTGGAAAAAGACTCTGCTGTTTACCTTTCTTCTGACCTTATCCTTCGAATGTCTGCAGCTGAGTGCACTGTTCGGTTACTATCCACGCCCTTACCGTCTGTTTGATGTTGACGATCTGATTACCAATACACTGGGCGGCATGCTGGGATATGCAATCACACCGGTATTTGCTCATTTCCTCGTTTCACGAAGCCGTATGGATGAAAAAGCATATGACCGCGGTAGAAGCGTATCCCCACTGCGCAGAGCACTGGCATTTTTCTTTGATAACCTCATCATCCTGTTGACAACAGCCATCATCACTGCGCTGATTCTGATATTACGCGATGAGTTCCTGCTGACAAGCCCTGCCATACGCATCTGTCTTTTATATCTGGCAGTCGTATTTCTGTATCTGTTCATTCTTCCGATACTTATGCATGGCAGAACGCTGGGTAAGGCAGCTGTGAAAATCAAGCTTGTGAGCATGGATGGGCATCCACCGCACTGGTATCAGTATCTGCTTCATTTTATGATTCTTTACGGTCTCATCCTGCCTGCACCGTTTTATATTTTTCATTGTGTGCTGGCCTTTCTAACGCAAAGCGCTGCAGCGCACCACTGGATGTACGGAGGAGCCGTACTCATTCTGGCTGTCTTATATATGGTGACCATGTATCAGTGTATCCTATCTTTGTTTGATAAGGATGCCATTCCCTGGTATGACCGATTCCTGCCGATAAAAAATCAATCCGGCATACAAGGGCTTAAAAAGGAAGTGACAGGTTCAGATACTGCCTCGCTCACGGAGGATGATACCAGCACAGCAACCAGCTGACTTGCTTCCTTGAGAATTGACCATAGGATCTAGAGGGAGGAATCCGCATTGGCACACATCAGAATGAATTCGTACGGAATTTGTGCACTTTCGCCAATATACAGGGAGATTCCCTTAGAATGCATACAAAAAATCCTGCATAGAGTCCATACAGATTCTGGTAAAAACATAACACGTAAAAGCAAACAGCGCTGTTTTGACAGATGCTGTTTTTTTCACTGGCTGCCATATGTCTTCGACTTTGCGGCATCCCTATTCTCATGAACAAATTGAAAAATGACCTCAGCTGTGCATAGGCTTGCAGGATTCTTTGCTTCCATATAAAAACAGGCAGACTACATTCGCTATGCTTCCTTTCATCATAAAAGCACAGCAGCCTTCCACAGACTGTCTGCTTTTGCGCCTCGCGAACAGTTTGTCAGCTTACGGTTGAAAAGATGCAGTCTGCTTCATACATCAACTGCATCCATATAGTGTGTCAGCTTCTGAATAAAGGAATCATAATCCTGACAGGTTACCAGCTCATTGAGAAAGGAGGGCTCACTTAAAATCTCAATCAGATGATCGAATATCTGCGCAAACAGCTTTCTGGAATCATCATGTACCCCCAGCAGTGTGACAATATGAACCTCATGCGTTCCCCATTCCATACCCTGCGGACACAAAACCACACTGATAAAGCTTTTCTTTGCATTGCTTGCCAGTGAATGCGGTACGGCGGCATCCTCAAAAGCTGTCGAAGACATATGCTCACGCGCAAAGACATCCGTTGTAAAAGAAGCATCGGCATAGTCTAGACGGATGGCATCATTGCACAGCGTCTGAATCAGCCGGGTGCGATCCATGTTCATATTTGTATAAAACAGTCTGGGATCAAACAGATCAAATAAAAACTCCTTCAGCTTATTCTTATTTTTTTCAGCCAGCATTTTGGTAATTGTGTTTTCAAGCTGATTCATATCCTTTTCAATTAAAAAGGGATGAATGATGATGGATGGCTGAGGGAATGGTGTTTCTACAGTCGATATAATCAAATCCGCATGCAGAAGACTTGGCTGATATGAATGGATGGACATCGCATACTTGATCGTCACCTTGTCCTCAAAGCGGCGACTGATCTTTTCCAGCGTGTTTTGATGAAGACTATAGTAATCCGCATAGAGAAACAATACGGTCAGCTTATTTTTTGATTGTACATTATTTTCAAAATAGCTGCCGATATGGAAGGAGATAAAAGCAATTTCATCCTCATTCAAAATGATGTCATACATATCCTTAAACTGCTGTGCGATATAAACGGCAATATCATAGATCAGGGGATAGGTCGATTTTATCTTTGCCGTCAGCGGATTTTTAGCATAGTAATTATGCTCTACGCGATTAAACAGATTCTTGACATGAATCGTAAACTTCGCGATAAATTCCTCATCAAAGGGGTCCAGAAGATAGCATTCCTCCACATTGTGTATAACGGTATGGGCGATATCTATATACCTCTGTTCAATGAAGGAGGAAATGTTGGAGCCGTTAATGAAGGAATAATCGATCATCGTGGTGTTATTCATAATAATCAGGGTAAGATTATATAATTCCGCATCATTGATCTGTATCGCATATGCCTCTTCAATATATTCCCGGATTTCTCTTGCCACCGTATACTGCGGCGTTTCGAAAAACGGTGTGAGGTCCACCTGCTCATGCAGGATACAGCTGCTGCGGATGCGATCGATCATCACAATCAAATGCAGGGCTGTATTGTTCAGCGTATAGTCATTCGCAAACAGATTGTTGCGTGAAAAAATATCGGAAAGATTCTTCCGGAAATCCCAGAAGTGATAATGATAGGTCAGCAGCCGCACCTCATCTTTTAAAACAAAATTATCATAGGAATCACTGGTAATCAGCCGGCTCATCAGCTGGCGCTTTTCTTTTTCACTGCCGTCGATAAACAGCACATCCTTTTCCTTGCGAATACCGATCTGATACGCGGATATCATTTTGCGAATACTGCGGATATCGTTATCCACTGTAGATTCACTGACATAAAGCTCCTGTGCCAGATCAAAGATATCAATGCCGTTCTTGGAGGAAATCAGCTTCTGTATTATCAGATTCTGCCGTGTCTGCGGGGTTTCCAGATTATGCTTTCCGCTCTCCCGATAACGCAGATACTGCTCCGTGCTGCTTAGCTTATAGCCCTTGTTTGTGGAAATGACCAGTGGTTCTTCGACATGCTCTTCATTCAGGATACTGATGTATTTGCGAATCTGGCGGGTGGAAACGTGAAGCAGTTGGGAAAGCTCAGCTGCGGAAATCCAGCTTTCATAGTGATGCCATAAATAATCCAGCAATGTCGATATATTATCTTTCATGTTCAATCACTCTCCTGCCTTATCCCCCTGTAAACAATGATAGTATTACATGATAAGTATACGTGAATTCGAAAATCCGCTCAACTTAAAAAAGTTCCGTGCACTAGGAACTTTTAAAATTTGTCTGTTTCGGCTGCATTCGTTATACTGAGGGTGTCGATAAGAAAGGAGGGCAGTCACACTGATTGGTATAAGAAAAAGAGACATATCACACGCTGAATCGCTTCAGCCAAGTACGGGAATACTTTGATACATCTCTTCTATATTCTAACACCAATCCAGAAAAATTTCATTCATTATTAAAAAAAGTCCGTGGAATGTTAAAAAGCTTACGGACACAAAGGAGATCATTATGAAAAACATTTTATTAGTTTGCGGTACAGGAGCCAGCAGCGGCTTTATGGCGAAGAACATCCGACAGGCCGCAAAAGCACGCAACATCGAAATCGGAGTAAAGGCACGAAGTGATTCTGTTGTAGAGGACTACATCGAGGATATCGACCTGCTGCTGGTAGGTCCGCATCTGAGCTATATGCTGCAGGATCTGGAGGACATCGCAGAGCCCCATGGCGTAGCTGTACAAATCATACCGAAGGATGCCTACGGCGAGTTAGACGGGGATGCCGTTCTTGATTTCGCATTACCCTTCCTTGAAGACTAATGCATCAAAAGCTTTCGCTTTTAAAGTAACTTAAACAAAATGAAAAAATGAGGAGAAACATATGAAAAAATTCATGGATTGGATGACGAACAAATTTGCTCCGAAAATGAACAAGCTTGCGCGTAATCCCTGGATTGCGTCTGTACAGGAAGCGATCCTAACTGCAATGCCAATGATCTTTATCGGATCATTTACAACAATACTAACAGCCTTTGGAGGTCTGATTGACGGGTTCCCGGATTTCAGTCCATTGTCAACCTTCTCTTTGGGTCTGCTGTCCCTGTACCTTGCCTATCTGGTGCCTTACCTGCTTATGGAAAAGAAACGGCACAATAAGACAAAGAAGGAAGCAGGTCTGGCAGGTATCGGTTTTTTCCTGATGCTGGTAGGTCCCACCTTTGATGAAGCGGGTAACATTCTGTTTCAAAGCTCCACGCTTGGTAACGGCGGTATGATTGCGGCCTTAATGGCAGGCTTGTTTGTAGGCTTTGTGATGAACGCATTCTCTACACATTCCTTCTTTAAAGAAGACAGCGCTATTCCGGATTTCATCACAGTCTGGTTTGATACACTGATTCCGATTCTCATTATCCTGTTCGTCGGATGGCTGTTTATCTTCCAGCTGCACATCAATATCTTTGACTGTATCTATACCTTATTCTCTCCGATCTTGAGTGCGGGTGACAGCTTTCTCGGCTTTGTGGTACTGTATTTCTTCGGCTATACCTTTTTGTACACCTTCGGTATTTCCACATGGGTCATCTATCCAATTGAATCAGCTTTGATTTTACAGGGGATTGCCGCAAATCAGGCGGCTGTCGCTGCCGGAAACGCAGCATCTGTCATAAATGCAGACGGAGTTTCCTATTATTTCACCCTCGGCGGAGGCGGCTGTACCTTGGCGCTTGGACTCATGATGCTGTTTATGGCAAAATCAAAGAAATGCAAGGTCATTGGCAAGGCTTCCCTGGTACCGAATTTATGCAATATCAATGAACCCTTGTATTTGGTGCACCAATCGCATTTAATCCGATTCTAATGGTTCCTATGTGGATAGTCGGATTGCTTGCCCCTGCATTGACCTGGCTTGCCTTATACTTTGATATCCTGCCGAAAATAACGACCTTATTCTCCTTCTGGTATCTGCCTGGACCAATCTGCTCCTATGCAGTTGGCGGCATGATCGGTCTGTTGTTTACCTTCTTCATATTCGTCTTATCCTGGATTATTTATTATCCGTTCTTCAAGGTATATGACAGACAGTGTATGCAAAAGGAAGAAGAGGATGAAAAGAAAAAGGATCAGCTGGCAAAGCGCAAAGCAATGCGTGAGCGTACAGAAGAAGCATAGAAAGGAAGGGTGTTATGAAAAAAACTACGATCGAACAGCTTAACAGTGCCGCTATGCAAATCATCTTACATGCAGGTGATTGTCGCAATCTGTTGAATGAGGCAGTCAATGCCCTCCTGGAAGATAAAAGTGAGGAGGATATAAAGGCTAAAATAACCGCTGCAAAAAAAGAAATAACGAAGGCTCATGTGATTCAGACCGAAATGATACAAAGCTCCATCAATGAGGATGAACTGCAAACAACATTGCTTTTCACACATGCACAGGATACACTGATGACCATCAACAGCGAGGTCAACTTAACACAGAATATGATACGTCTGTATAGAAAGCTGGAGAAATAATATGTGGAAAACAGCAACCGGATTTCCGAAGGGCTTTTTATGGGGTGGTGCTATTGCCGCAAATCAGGCGGAGGGCGCATGGAATATCGATGGAAAAGGGCCGTCCATGGCTGATATCGAAATTCTTCCGGAACACTATGACCGCAAGCATGTCGTTGGATTTACACATACCGCTCAGCAAATCAAAGAAGCACTGCAGGATAAGGATGGCTATTATCCAAGAAGGCACGGCATTGATTTCTATCATACCTATAAGGAAGATCTTGCACTGATGAAGGAAATGGGATTCAGCTGCTTTCGTACATCCTTCAACTGGACCCGCATTTTCCCAAACGGGGATGAGGATCTGCCGAATGAAGAAGGACTGAAATATTACGATGCACTCCTTGATGAAATGTTGAAAAACGGGATTGAGCCTGTCATGACCGTTTCTCATTATGAAATGCCGGTTCATCTTATTACAAAATACAAGGGCTGGTATGCGCCTGAAATGATTGATTTCTTTGTCCGCTTCTGTGAGGTACTGTTTAAACGGTATCATAAAAAAGTAAAATACTGGATACTATTGAATCAGATCAATTCCCTTGGCGGCTGGGGAGAATTCGCCAGTCTGGGTATGGTGGAAGACGGATATGAGAATTGGGAGAGCACAAAATATCAGGCTACGCATCATCAGTTTGTCGCATGTGCAAAAGCCACAAAGCTGGCGCATGAAATCGATGCGGGAATGCAGATTGGTATGATGCTGGGAGATGATGCATTATATCCTGCCACCTGTCGCCCGGAGGATGTTTTTGCTAATACGCAGCGGATGCAGATGAGCATCTATTTCTACAGTGATGTTTTACTGCGCGGGGAATATCCCGGTTATGCTCTTCGTTATTTCAAGGATCATCAGATACAGATCCATGCAAAGGAGGAAGAACTGAAGCTGTTAAAGGAACACCCTGCAGATTTTCTCTCCTTCTCTTATTACTTCACCCGAATCGTAGATGCGTCGCAGCCTCAGCCTAAAGAAAATCCGTATTTGGAAACCTCTATCTGGGGCTGGGCTACCGATCCTCTCGGATTCCGAAACTCTTTGAATCAGTACTGGGACCGTTATCATGTTCCTATCTTCATTGCGGAGAACGGACTTGGTGCGATTGATACGGTCATTGACGGACACATTCATGATGAGTACCGTATTGCTTATCTGCGTGAGCATATCAAGGCCATGAGGGAAGCCATCCTCGACGGGGTTCAGGTATTTGGGTATGCATCCTGGGGACCAATCGATATCGTCAGCTGCTCACAGGGAGAAATGAGCAAGCGCTATGGCTATATTTACGTGGATCGTGATGATCGCGGTAACGGCAGCAATGCACGAATTCGAAAGGATTCCTTTACCTGGTATCAGCATGTAATTCAAACAAACGGTGAAGAACTGTAAAGCAAAAAGGGATGCCGTATGCATCCCTTTATCATAAATGGAAAGGAGAAATTCTGCAAGAAACGCAGAATCAGACAGATATATGAAGCAATTAAAAAAAGGATTTCCAGCAGATTTTTTATGGGGAGGTGCCATTGCAGCGAATCAGGCAGAGGGTGCTTTTCTGGAAGGCGGGAGAGGATGGAGTGTTGCGGATATTCTCAAGGTGCAGGATAAGGGTGATCTTAAAAAGAAATCAAACAAGGAGACATCCATGAAGGATA
>OISK01000264.1_pt1 | contig 9875 bp, 8 predicted proteins | sample 1586521 | NCBI WGS metagenome assembly OISK01 (sample SAMN02675046, study PRJEB24791) | human gut metagenome, SKBSTL021 | isolation source: stool | host: Homo sapiens | place: USA
TCCGTTTGTGAATTCATGATAAGGAGCTTCCTTCTGAATCTTCTTAAATGCTGTTATGTGATAGTATACCGGTACATGGAAGGAATTTGTATAGTAATCACGATCTGTAACACCCGGTATGATACCGTAGATTTTCTTATCAATCCGTGTAAATCTTCCAGACAGACCTTCTGCAGGAGTTGCAATAAGAGAGAAGTTCAGACCGTATTTCTCTGTAGCTTCATCACAGATTTCACGCATATGCCCTACGATTTTCAGACCAAGCTTCTGCGCTTCTTCACTTTCTCCGTGATGTTCTCCGATCAGCGCCTTTAAACATTCCGCCAGACCGATGAAACCAATCGTCAGCGTTCCCTGCTTGATGATTTCCTCCAGCGTATCCTCCCAGCTCAGATTCTCACTGCCGATCCAGACACCCTGTCCCATCAGGAATGGGAAGTTTTTCACTTTCTTTCTTCCCTGAATTTCCAGACGCTCCAGCAGCTGCTGAATAACGATTTCCATCTTTTCATCCAGCTCATTAAAGAAAGCAGCCTCATTGAAATCACCATTTACAGCAACTCCGTGCTTGATTCCAAGACGCGGCAGGTTGATGGAGGTAAAGGAGTTGTTTCCTCTTCCTGTCGCAATTTCCGGACCGTTGATATTTCCCATAACGCGGGTACGGCATCCCATATAGGTTGTTTCTGTTTCCGGATGTCCTTCCTTGTAATACTGCTTGTTGAACGGAGCATCCATAAAGCTGAAATTCGGAAACAGACGTTTTGCGGATACACGCATTGCCAGCTTAAACAGGTCGTAGTTAGGATCCTCAGGATTATAGTTAATGCCTTCCTTAACCTTGAAAATCAGAATCGGGAAAATCGGTGTTTCTCCGTTCCCTAAACCTGCTTCCTGTGCCAGCATCAGATTTTCACTGATCAGTCTACCCTCCGGTGTCATATCCGTACCGAAGTTTATACTGGAAAACGGTACCTGTGCACCGGCACGTGAATGCATGGTGTTCAGATTATGTACAAAGGCTTCCATTGCCTGATAGGTTTTTCTTCTTGTGGCAACGTTTGCTTCTTTATAAGCGAATTTATTGATCAGCTCGATTTGTTCCTCACCAAGACCGAAGGTTTCCTTCAGCATGGCATTCAGGCTGTTCAGGAAGCTGTCGTCCATGATCATAGCTGCAGTTTTTCCTGTTTCCTTCTCCACTGCCTTGAACGGTTCTCTCACATCGGCATCCAGATTGATAAACAGCTCCAGCGCTTTGTTGAGATTACTGATATATTCCTTGCGGAAGGTTTTTGCGACACCCTTTGCCAGATAAAAATCAAAGGCAGGTATACTCTGACCGCCATGCTGATCGTTCTGGTTACTCTGGATTGCGATTGCCGCAAGAGCTGCATAGCTGGTGATATCCTGCGGTTCACGCAGATGCCCGTGACCGGTTGAAAAACCGCCGTTAAACAGCTTTTCCAAATCAATCTGACAGCAGGTCAGCGTCCCCATATTCATAAAATCCATATCATGAATATGGATATCTCCGTTTTCATGAAGCGCCGCATGCTGCGGATTCATCAGCTGACTCATACAGAATTCCTTGGATACAGCACTTCCGTACTGCAGCATGGTACCCATTGCCGTATTTCCGTCAATATTGGCATTCTCACGCTTGATATCCGCATCGTTGCTGTCCGCAAACGTAATTTCCTCAATGGATTTCATCAGCCTTGTCTTCATGCTGCGGATTCTTGTACGTTCTGCACGATACAGGATATATGCTTCACTGGTTCTCGCATGACCGGTTTCAATCAATACCTTAATAACTGCATCCTGCACATTTTCCACGGTTGGTGTTGTGCCCTGGTATGTATTATTCAGAAGATTTACGACTTTCTCCGTCAGTATTTCCGCTGTTTCATAATCTGCTTTGCTGCCTTCCTCCTGTGCTACTCTGCTTGCTGCCAGGAAAATAGCTCTTGTGATTTTTTCCGGAGAGAAATGTATTTCACGTCCGTCCCTTTTCTTAATGCTAGTGATCATAGAATCCTCCTTAACCTAGAACAATGACAATAGAAAATACACGCGGCATTTACGTGTATTCAGATTGTTTATGTTGTAGATGAACCTTCATCTCTATTTGCTCTGACACTTATTATACCTCAATTTCAGTGTTTGTGGGACTGTAAATGCTTTTTTTTATTTACATGAAAAAGTGTAAGCATTTTTCCTGATATTTTTCTTCCATTTACGTAATGATTAATAAAAAATATCCATGAAATGTCATCCACAGATATTTTTATTCTATATGAATATGTATGGTATGTATTTTATAACGAGCACCCTTGTTTTGAGTCTGTACCTGCTGCTCCTCCCTGACATCGTTTTAAAACAGCTGTGTTTATTATCATAGTTTCTAGTGATTCAGCTTGATACAGACACTATCCATCCTCGTTTTGGCTTTTGCTGTAAGGCAGAGAGAACCAGAAGGTACTTCCTACTCCTTCTTCACTAAGTACGCCGTATTCAGCCTTATGAAGCTCCAGAACAGCTTTAACAATGCTCAGACCCAGACCGCTGCCAACCCGGGAGCGCACATGCGTCTTATCCACCTTGTAATACCGTTCCCAGATATACGCAAGCTTATCCTTTTCGATACCCGGACCATGATCGATTATTTCGATACGAACCCTTCCCTGTTCAAGAAGCTGCTTCACGATGACCTGATGATCCTCTCCGCTGTAGTTGATGGCATTGTTAATCAGATTATAGATAACCTGATCAAGCTTGATCACATCTCCCTGAATTATGACATCTTCTCTATATTCAAAGCGAATATCATACTCATCCTGCTTTAAAAGGGTTTCATAGCGTTCGATGATGCTGCGGATTTCATCCGTCAGATTCATGGAAACCGCATGCAGCTCCTGTACACCTGCCTGCAGCTTGGATAGATCCAGCATATCGTTCACCAGATTGGTCAGACGTTTTGTCTCATCAATGATAATCTGTACATTCTCCGGTGTGTTCTCACCGGGGATATCCCGCATAACCTCCCCGTATCCGCTGATCATTGTCAGCGGTGTTCGCAGGTCATGGCTCATATTCGCAATCAGCTCACGCCGCAGATTCTCCACCTTCCTCAGCTCTCTGGAAGCATAGTTCAGCGTATTGCTCAGCTCCTCAATTTCCAGATATCCCTTACCGCTGAAGGCAACATCATACTGACCGGTCGCAAGCGTTTTCGCTCCGTTGTTAATGGAGATGATGGGACGTGCAATCTTTCTTGAAAGATAAAAGGCCAGCATAAGCGCCACTACAGTCAATATTGCCGCAATGATGATAAACTGTGTCTTGATTGTTTCAATCGTAGCATTTACCGGTGTCAGCTGTGCATTGATCACACTGATTTTCATATGGGAATTGCTTCCTGTGACCACACTGATGTAGGTCATATTCTGCACACCCTTGGAAATTTTCATATTCTGTTTATTTCTGCCGTTGTCTCTGATATCCGATGTAAGCCGTGATGGAAATGCCTCCGGACGCGGTATCATAAGACCTTCCTTTGTCAAAGAGAAACGAAAGGATTCAAAGGGCACCTCCACCTTGGCAGTATCCTCAATCAGTCTGGAAGCTATTCCATCCTTCTGTGACAGGGCTTCCCCCTTCAGTTCATCAATAACATCTGCATGGGCAGCATAGCTGGCAGATTTGCTGAGCATACATTTGCCATCGCTTTCATTGCCCATAATCGGATCCTTGCTCGTATCCTCATCATAAACGATGACACAGAAATCCCCATTGCGGGAAATGTTTGAAATTTTTGTTTTATAGGATTCCATATCCAGTGAGCCATCCAGCTTCTGCGTAATGACTTCATTTACTTCACTGGCGGCCTTTTTTACGGAATTGGATTTGATAAACATATAAAATTTTTCCAGAAAAAATACCTGAAAAAACCATAGTACTGCAATGATAATGACAATAAAGAACACCAGTGTGACAAAAATCTTCCACTTGACGCTGATTGGTTTTCGCTCTTTTCTGTCGACGCCTGCCACCTGTTTATTTTTCAGCTTCAAAACGATACCCTACTCCGCGCAGTGTAATAATCAGGCGGCTGTAATCCTGCAGACTTTTTCTCAGCAGCTTGATATGCGTATCCAGCGTTCTGTCATCCCCATAGAAATCATACCCCCATACATCATGAATCAGCTGTTCTCTTGTCAGTGCGATTCCTTCATTGCGTACCAGATAAAATAATAGAACATATTCCTTTGGCGACATTTCCACCTCTTTATCATCAATAAAGACCTTGCGTGCCGTAAAATCGATTTTCAAGCCTTCATAGGTATAGATATCCTTTTTTCTGGTGTTTACATCACCATGATATCGCTTTAATATGGCACTGACACGCATCATCAGCTCCTTAGGAGAAAACGGTTTTACCACATAATCATCAACACCGATTTCAAAGCCGTGGATTCTATCATATTCCTCTCCTCTTGCGGAGAGCATAATGACAGGAGTCTGCACATCCTTACGGATTTCCTTTACCGCAGAAAAGCCGTCCAGATTCGGCATCATGATATCCATAATGATTAGATCATATTCCGCCTGCTTACACTTTTCGATGGCATCCATTCCATCCACTGCTTCCTCAATTTCATGTCCCTCAAATTCACCATACTTACGAATCATGCTTCTGATACGTTCCTCATCGTCCACAACCAGCAGTTTGCTCATGTTATCACCTCTATCTGTATTATAACTTGAATGCCATACCCTTATGTGATGATTTCATGAATATTCAGGGAAAATACCAGTAGGTAAGCTTTTCATCTGTAATCATCCCTGCTTTTTTCTGAAGCCGGATACTGGCAGTATTATCCTTTACAATTTCACCATAGGGCAGTCTGCCGCGCTCCAGCTGTTTGCCAATCATCACCTGCTCCAGAGCCACAGCTAATCCTTTTCTCCGCCATTTGGGATGAACCTCCAGAATTCCGATACTTTCCTGCTCATGTACCCCGATAAATCCGCATAGCTCACCCTTGTAAAATGCACCATACATACCATCCTGCAGACATTTACCGATATACTGTTCATTTGCCAGAGATTCCATTGAATGCCTGTATAATGCAATGATTTTCTGTGTATGTGATGCATCCAGCCTATTTATTACAAAGCCTTCCGGAAGGGCTACTGCAGGGGGTACATCCTCAACATATACACAGTGAACACACTCCAGATCGCTTTCCAGCTTTCGCATGGATTTCAGCCAGGGATCCGTATAGGTGTCATGGGCAACCAGTATGCCAAACTGCTTTGGAAGGTGCTCCACGATTTCTTTCCCTGCCTGATTATCTGCCGCAGCACTGTATAAAATCTTTGAAATTCTTCCCTGTAAAAGCAGGGCTGTCTCTGTTTCATATAAAACTAACCCGCCTGCATTTCTGCACTGCAGCATATCCGCATACAGACAGGGTTCCTTTGTTAAATTCATGCTCTTCTCCTTTTAAAAAAGGATTAACTCCTGTTCCATACAGAAATCAATCCTTATTAACAGCTCAATAACGTAGTTCAAACAATTGATTCACTTACGTTCAGGTATTTTAACATAATCCGTGGTACTGCTTATATATTTCATTTTTACTGAGGCCGCGCTCTCTTGCGACACGCTTGATTGCTTCATTGGTAGTCAATCCTTCTTTAATATAGGTATTGATCTGTTCATGAACAAGCGGCATTGCGGAATCTTCTCCCGGATCCTTGGTTTCTCTGGAGCCCTCCATAACAATTACCATTTCACCCTTAAGCTCCTCCGCAATTTCCAGAATTTCTTCGATAGTTCCTCTCAGAAACTCCTCATGCTTTTTTGTAAGCTCACGAGCCAGACAGATATTGCGGTTGCCCAGTACCTCAAGACAGGAAGCAAGCATTTTTTTTACACGGTGCGGTGCTTCATAAAAGACCATGGTAAACGGATAGTATTTTAATTCATACAATTCACGAATCCGTTCCTTTTCACCGGATTTCAAAAATCCGTAAAACAGAAAATGTCTGGTGTCCATGCCACTGGATACCAGGGCATTCAGCATCGCATTGCTTCCGGATATTGGAACGACATTAAAGCCCTCCTCGATTACCTTCTGTGTTACAACACAGCCCGGATCGCTGATCAAAGGATAGCCGGCATCACTCACAAGCGCGATATCCTGTCCCTGACGCAGCAGCTCCAAAAGACCGTTTGCACTTTGAGCCTCATTGTGCTGGTGATGGGAAATCAGTCGGGTATGAATACCGAAATGCGTTAACAGCTTCAGTGTGTTTCTGGTATCCTCTGCCGCAATTACATCGACAGACTCCAGCACTTTCAATGCTCTTGGTGTCATTTCCTGCAGATTTCCGATTGGCGTTGCCACCACATACAGGGTTGCTTTTTCATTTTCAAAGCTCTTCTGACGATTCATTTTGTTCACCTACCGATCGGAGAAATCTATATCCGGCCACAATTCCTTAAAGGAAAGAAACTGTACATCCTCTTTATTTTCAATCTTTACCTGCTGAAGCAGTACATTCATACTGGTAATTCGATACCGGCTTCCCTTGTATTCAATCTGGGAATTCATTTTCGGCAGACCCTCACGCAGCCGCTTATACTGACTGTCTTCAAATTTCAGACAGCACATCAGCTTGCCGCACTGTCCGCTCAGCTTTTGAATATTCAATGCCAGTAGCTGATTCTTTGCCATATTGATAGATACGACATCAAAGTCATTCATAAATCTGGAACAGCAAGTTTCCATACCGCAGGTTCCCAGACCACCAATGATTTTTGATTTGTTACGGGGACCGATCTGACGAAGCTCAATGCGGCATTTAAAAATACTTGCCAGCTCCTTGAGAAGCTCACGGAAATCCACACGCTCATCCGCAACATATACAAAGATGATTTTACTGCAATCCAGCGTATACTCCGCTTCAATCAGATTCATATCCAATCCAAGCTTACGGATACATTCCGCACATATCTCCATAGCCTTACCGGCCTTTTCAATATTTTCCTGTGCCTGCTTTAAATCACGCTCTGTTGCTTTGCGTGTGATTGGCTTGATCTCCATTCCGTTGGACAAAAAGGTTTCTGTTTCCTTAACGATTTTTCCAAGCTCCAGACCACGAATCGTTTCAACCACCACATCATCACCCACCCGGTACTCATCCACATCGGTACCGAAGGTATAGATTTTTTTTGAATCCTTAAAGGATACAAACGCGATGTATTTATAAACTCTGCCTTCCGGCTTGCGTTCATTGTGGTTTGCCTTCTTGTGCTCCGGCTTTTGTGCAGGCCTTTGTTCCTGCTTCATTTCCTTCTTTACTTCCTGTCGTGGTTCCTTCGCTTCCGACTTCATATTGGGTTTTCCATCATGCTTGGGATGATGCTTCATATCCCGTTTCTGTTCAAAGCCTCTGTCATGATGCTTCTTTTTATCCTGCTTCGGATTCGGATTTCCTTTTGAAATCCCGTTCCTGTCTTCCGACTGATTCATTCTGTCACCTCTTTCATTCTGTACAGCATCTGATCAACGAGCAGCTGCAGGTTGACCGAACGCAGTAATGTATCCTTCGTCTGCATGAGAATCTGCAGAATTGCTGCCATATCCATGTTTTTCTTCTGATATTCCTTCAGCATATTCTGATACCATGTATCCGATTGCCGACGACTGCCACGCAGACAGTCACGGAAGAATATAGTAAGCATATCAAGCAGATAGAGCATTGCCTGCTTTCCGTGCTTTTTCTGTTTTGAAGGAAAGCCTTCCAACTGCAGAAACAGCAAAGCATCATATGGTGAGGAAAGATAACGCTCCAGCATTCCCTTCATTAAAAAGCGGGCATGCTGATAATCCTCACTTTCCGAAGCCTCCAGAATTTCCGATTTCTGGCGGATCATGCTGCTGAGCAGATAGGCATCCAGCGCCTCCAGATCCTCCTGTACCGCCGCATGGCACTGTGATGCGCTCAACGGGGTAAAGGGGATATTCTGACAGCGGGATATGATGGTAGGAAGAACTCTGTCCAGCTGTTCCACAATCAGTATTGCAATCATATCACTTCCCGGTTCCTCCAGAAATTTCAACAGGGAGTTTAATGCATCCGGTGTCGCATTTTCCGCATGATCCAGCACATATATTTTCTTTCCGGTTTTTTCAAGGCCGGTTTTTGCGAATGCATGCTGCAGCTTCAGAATATCGTCCTTCTTAATGGAAACACTTGTTCCATCCAGATATATCATATCGGCATATTCGTTGTGTGCAATACGCTCACACGTATCACATACCTCACAGGCGAAGCCTGATTCCCTGCAAACCAGACTCTGGGCCAGCAGATATGCTGTTTCTTTTTTAGGCGTACCGCTGGGACCGCTGAACATATAGGCATGCGCAAGACGGTTATGCTCCAGAGCATTTCGCAGAGTGTGATATACCACCGGCTGCTGTTCTCTCAGAATATCTTTAAACATGGTTTTTTATAATCTCCATAAGACAGGCTACTGTATTGTTCAAAACTGTATCCACATCAGGATTGGCATCCACAATATGCATACGTTCCTTAAATTTGTCTTTGATCAGCTCATAGCCCTGTGCAACCAGCTTATGGAACTCCATACTTTCATTGTCCAGTCGATCCTTATTGCCACGGCTTGTGACGCGGGACAGTCCTGTTTCAAAATCAACAGAAAGAAATACCGTAGCATCCGGCAGATGCCCTTCAATTGCGAACTGATTGATAGCAAAGACCTCCTCAACACCGATACCTCTGGCAATTCCCTGATAAACCAGAGAGCTGTCCACGAAGCGGTCGCAGAGAACGATTTTTCCTTCCTTCAGCGCAGGCAGTACCTTTTCTATAAGATGCTGGCGGCGGCTGGCGGCATACAGCAATGCCTCACAGCGTTCATCCATTGCCGTATTGGCCGGGTCCAGTATGATGCTGCGAATCTGTTCCGCAATATCTATGCCTCCCGGTTCTCTTGTATATAGTACAGGATACCCCATCTCTTTCAGCTTTTCATATGCAAGCTTACTGATGGTTGTTTTCCCGCTTCCGTCATTTCCTTCAAATGTGATAAACAATCCCTTGTTCATAGCCTGACACTCCTTTAACTAGACCCTATCATTATAGCATAATCAGCTATTGCACTACAAAGAGATTTCTCATGCTATTTACAGCATTGTGTACTGATAAGCTGCAGAATATGTTTTCAGGCATAATTATGAATTCATACTGAGGAGTAAGCTTTGAATTTTCCATCATAAGGAAAGCCTCACAGCTTTTCTATTAAGTTCTTTGCTCTGGTCTTATCTGTACTGGTTCCGATGAATGATTACTGGATACAATACACATGGATAATAAAAATACACGCATAGGCTTTTATGTTGACAGTCACAGTACAAACTTAAGAATGCATAAAAAATATGATAAGATTGCTCCTGCATTCTCTTTTTTCTTTATCGATCAAAATTTTCGTATAAAACACCAATCCCTGCATAAGATAGTGTTAGGGAACTTCATTCATTCCCTTCAACATACAGGCAGCATACCTGCCAGATGGACAGAGTCAATAGATTCTGTCTTTTCTGTTCTCTGATGTTCGCCTCTTCCTAATGTCTTTTGCCATTTCATATATTGAATTTTTCTTTGCAGTAAACATTCACTGCCTATCCTATACAAAATAACTGTAAAATAAAGGATTACTGCAAACGCGTATAAGCATAACATTTTGGGATTCAATATCTAATTTCTTCTTCATTTTCCGCATATGAAACAGATTCTTTTCTATCTATACAAAATAGTGCTATAATATGATACAGGTG
>OISK01000269.1_pt1 | contig 9851 bp, 7 predicted proteins | sample 1586521 | NCBI WGS metagenome assembly OISK01 (sample SAMN02675046, study PRJEB24791) | human gut metagenome, SKBSTL021 | isolation source: stool | host: Homo sapiens | place: USA
ACTTCTCTTCGGATCGGATCAAATCCGGATAACACAACTGCCTCCGGTGTATCATCAATGATAAGCTCTACACCTGTCAGAGTCTCAAGAGTTCTGATGTTTCGTCCCTCTCGTCCAATGATCCTTCCTTTCATCTCATCACTTGGAAGCTGCACGACTGAAATCGTAGTCTCCGCTACATGGTCAGCTGCACATCTCTGAATCGCATTGACAACATACTCTTTTGCTTTCTTGTCTGCGTTCTCTTTTGCCTGAGACTCCAGCTCTCTGACCATCTTTGCTGTTTCATGTTTCACATCTTCTTCAACAGTTTTCAACAGATATTCTTTTGCCTGCTCGGAGGTAAGACCTGAGATTCTTTCCAGTTCCTGCACTCGTTTCTGACTGAGTTCTTCCACTTTGGCTTCACGCTGTCTTAAATGTTCCTCTTTTGCTGTAAATTTTGCTTCACGCTGCTCAATAGCTTCGGAACGTTTGTCTACTGCTTCTTCTTTTGCCAGCACACGCTTTTCATAGCGCTGCAGTTCCGACCTTCTTTCTTTCGTCTCTTTTTCAAGATCATTCTTCGTCCGGATGGACTCTTCCTTCACTTCCAAAAGAGCTTCCTTTTTTGTCGTTTCAGCAGTTTTCACGGCATCGTCAATGATTTCTCTTGCTTTCGCTTCCGCATTTCCAATCTTGGATTCCGCATTGTTCTTCAGATTGGTAATGGTCAGATAGCGAGTTACGACACCGACTATCAACGCGAGGGCCGCCGCAATAATTACACATAAAATTACCGGCACAGGAGCACCTCCTTATTTAATTTTCATTGTACATGTTTATGTATCTGCATACATAAATACAACACTTAAATTTTATACTGTTTTACCAACCCTGTCAAGCATTCTCATCATAATTTTGTATCACTTGACGGATGTCTTCATATCGGAATCCTTTTCGTGCCAGATGACCGTATAATTTTTGCATCTGCTCCGGTGTAGCCGTCCTTAGATCCACACGCTTTTTCTCGATAATCTTAAAGATTGCCTCAGTCTCACCCTGTCCGTCAAAGCACTCTTCTACGACCTGCTGCGCAATTTCCCTTGATACGCCTTTCTGGCAGAGCTGATATAAAATCTCTCGTCTGCTCTTGGATGCCTTTCTGCTCTGTACAAAATTTTCCGCATACCGCGCGTCATCCAGATATCCGAAAGACTTCACATAAGAAATCGCTGCCTCCACTGCTTCCGGCGGGTACAATCCCTGACGCAGCTTCTCCCGCAGTGCCGATTCGCTGCGGTCCATATCCTCCAGAAGATGCATGGCACGAAGCTTTGCTCTTTTACAGATCACCTTCTGCAGAATCTCCTGTACAGTATCCTCCTCCAAAAGAGTCCCCTCAACAATCCGGTAATGCGACAGTTCGCCCTTGTATAACACAAAGGCGAACTCCTCATCTAAATACACTTTATATTTGATCTTGGTCAGCATCTCTACTTTCGTGACGACCATTTTTTATTCTTCTCCCTCGATCGACAGTTCCATCTGTTCTTCTTTTGGAGTCAGCTTCAGATCACTCTCTTTTACCTCTTCCTCTCCTTCGATCAAATGATAGTGCTGGCGTACTTTTCTGTCCAGCTCCTCCATCACCTCCGGATGACTGATCAGATATGCTTTTGCATTCTCACGTCCCTGTCCGATCTTCTCTCCTTCATATGCATACCACGCACCACTCTTCTTGACAAGATCAATACCAACTGCCAGATCCAGAACATCTCCTTCTTTGGAGATTCCTTTTCCAAACATGATATCGAACTCTGCCTCTTTAAACGGAGGCGCAATCTTATTCTTCACGATCTTGATGCGGGTTCTGTTTCCGACCATCTCTCCGCTTTGCTTCAGCGTCTCGATCCTGCGGACATCCATACGGACAGAAGCGTAGAACTTCAATGCGCGTCCACCTGTCGTTGTCTCTGGATTTCCAAACATTACGCCTACCTTTTCACGGAGCTGGTTGATAAAGATAACCACACAGTTGGATTTGCTGATGACCGGTGTCAGCTTACGCAGTGCCTGCGACATCAGTCTCGCCTGCAGGCCGACATGGCTGTCTCCCATATCTCCTTCAATCTCCTGCTTTGGCACGAGGGCCGCAACAGAGTCAATCACAATAATATCCACTGCTCCGGAGCGCACCATCGTCTCAGCAATCTCCAGAGCCTGATCTCCGCTGTCGGGCTGTGAAATATATAATTCATCAATATCTACTCCGATCTTCTTCGCATAAACAGGATCCAGCGCATGCTCTGCATCAATAAATCCTGCAATCCCGCCTCTCTTTTGTACTTCTGCGATCATGTGGAGTGTCACTGTCGTCTTACCACTGGACTCCGGACCATAAACCTCAATCACACGTCCCTTTGGAACACCGCCAAGTCCCAGTGCCAGATCGAGACTCAGACACCCTGTAGGAACCGTCTCTACAGCAACATGACTGCCCTCTCCCAGCTTCATCACAGTACCTTTTCCAAAATCCTTCTCTAACTTTGCAATCGCCGCATCCAGCGCTTTTTTCTTTTCATCACTTGCCATACCGAATCTTCTCCTTTTTCACCCGAACAGTTGTTCGCTTCTGTTTATTATACTATTATATGCTCCTTGAATTGTCAAGTAATTTTTTCCATCCTACTCCGTCCCCCTCCTTTCGTTACTGTTTTTCTACAGAAAACAGAGATGATAAAACCATAGAATATCCTCTTTTTATCCATCACAGGGGAAACTCTCTTGAACAGACCTGGAAGAACTCCTTGAACGTCTGGGTTATAACCGAGTATGATACAGCACAGGCGGCTGCATGATAAAGTTCTGTTTTCTATAACTTACAGAACTATCTTATCATGCGGCCGCCCGGGATGCAATCTATTTATTTTAATTCCTGATGAAGAATTTCTCCATTGCTCTCAATCACTTTCTGGTACCAGTAGAACGATTTTTTCTTATACCGGTTCAAAGTTCCTGTTCCATCATCATTGCGGTCAACATAAATATATCCGTACCGCTTTCTCAACTCTGCTGTAGAAGCACTTACCAGATCAATACATCCCCATGATGTATATCCCATGATTTCAACTCCGTCCTCTATTGCTTCTTCAACCTGTAACAGATGTTCTTTCAAATAGGCAATCCGGTAATCATCCTCCACTGTCAGTTTTCCATCTTTTCCTTCTACCAGTTCATCAACCGCACCAAGACCGTTTTCCACGATAAAAAGAGGCTTCTGATAACGGTCATACATCTCATTGAGTGCATATCGAAGACCTTTTGGATCGATCTGCCATCCCCATTCTGAAGCTTCCAGATATGGATTCATAACACCACCCATCAGATTTCCCCGTCCTGCTTCTCCCTGATCCGGATCTGCAGAAGCACAGATACTCATATAGTAACTGAATGAAATAAAATCTACGGTATGCTTCAAAATTTCCTCATCTTCCGGGGCAAACTGCACCTGAATCTTATGTTCTTTAAAATAGCGCTTCATATAGCCCGGATACCTACCTCTTACATGTACATCCAGGAAAAAATCATTCATATGCCGTCTTTCCATCACTTCTATCATGTCATCCGGATGCGGTGTCAAAGGATAAATCGGAATATTAAGTACCATACATCCAATCTTTGCCTCCGGCATCATCTCATGAGCAATTTTAGTTGCCAGTGCACTTGCCACCAGTTCATGATGAACTGCCTGATACAGATCCTGGCGCGATAACTTTTCTTTTTCCGTATAAATCCCGCCGCTCAAAAACGGTTCATGCAAAACCGAATTAATTTCATTAAATGTCAGCCAGTATTTCACTTTCTCTTTATATCTGCCAAAAATCGTTCTGACATATTTTTCATAGAAACCGATCATTTTCCGGTTTACCCATCCATCATATTCTTTCGATAAATGCAATGGTGTCTCATAGTGAGAAATCGTAACCAACGGCTCTATTCCATATTTGTGGCATTCGTCAAATACCGCATCATAAAACGCAAGCCCTTTTTCATTTGGCTGCTCTTCATCTCCCATTGGAAAAATGCGGCTCCAGGCAATTGACAGCCGAAAAACCTTAAACCCCATCTCTGCAAACAATTTAATGTCTTCTTTATATCGGTGGTAAAAATCTATTGCCACCAGCTTCATGTTATCTTCTGTCGGAACCTCTGTTCTTGGTCCCACAATTCCTTTTGGTGTCACATCCTGGATATCCAGCCCTTTTCCATCTTCCAGATATGCACCCTCACATTGATTGGCTGCTGTTGCGCCTCCCCACAAAAAATTTTTCGGAAACATTATTCTTCCACTCTCCCTTCTTTTAATACACCATAATGATACAAGGCTCCAATTAAATTTGCATCATTGTAAAACTTACAGTTTGTTATCTCAGGTTTCGGAACATACGGTGTAATTTTACGAATCGGATGATGTTCCATTAATTCATTCATGCTTCTGTTCAAATATTCCAGCAGCAGCGGCTGTTTACTGATTCCTCCGCCAATTGCCACCACATCCAAATCCAGTATCACATTTAAATTATAAATTTGAACTGCCAGCGTATCTGTAAATTCTTTCAGTGCTTTCAATACCGCTTCTTCTCCCTTGTTTGCACGATCAAAGATCTGAATCCCATCCAATTTTTCCGGATCTTCTCCTGTATAAAAAGCTGCTTTTTGGGCAAGGGTCTCTGCGCCGTTTGCCATGCCCCAGTATCCTTTCGCTTCCTCTGATCGTTTCTGATCTGTCAATATATAACTGTATTCACCGGCTGTAAAATGCCCTCCCCTGTACAATTTGTGGTCTATGATTATCCCACCGCCCACACCAGTACCCAGCACTACAACCGCTCCGTTTCTGCAGTCCTTCAGACTACCTTTCCATTTTTCTGCAAGTGCCGCACACTTTCCGTCATTTTCAATCGTCACCGGAAGTTTATATCTTTGTTCCAGTAATTGCACGACCGGAACTTCACTAAAATATGCCAACATTCCTCCGGTCACACAGTAGCCTTTCCGGCTGTCCAACATTCCCGGCATACTGACAGCAATTCCTTCTATTTGTTTCTGATACTTTTCTACAACAACATCCAGTCTCTGCAAAAAGTCTTCCAGCGTATGATCCACATATCCCGGCGTCGGAAATTTGCCTCTTTCCAATATCTTGGCACTTTCATTCATAAGCGCATATTTTACAGCTGTACCGCCTGCATCAATCACCAGATATTTCTTCATCTTACCCTCACCCTTACTATCCAAAATTGATCGCCAGTTTTGCAAAAAAGTCTTCTAACGTCAATCTGACTTCCGCTGTTTTATAAAGCCTGATCTTTCGATAATCCTGCCCGTGAATATAGGTCATGTCATCAGCCACTCTCGGTGCCGGTATCATCTCATAGCTTACTTTTTCCAGTTCCTCCATAAGAACTGCCACAGTCGCCTGATCTCCCAGCCCCCATACTTCTCCATGAGGCCATGCCATATTGTAAACTGCCGCCTTATGATTAAATTCTTCTAACTGCTCAAACAAATATTTGCCTACTTTTCCACATGGATGCACTTTCAACTGCAATTCTGCCAGTGAAACACCAAACTGTTTATATACATCCATTGGAATCTGCCATAGTTCCGCTTTTGAAGCAAAAATTACATTTGCCGCATGAATATCCATCATCAGATTAAATTCAAATCCTCCATTCGGATAGGCGGCTCCTCCGATCCAGATAATCGTAATCCTTTCTGCAATTTCCGGACAGATCAGCAAAGCAGATGCCACATCCGTAACAGCTCCCTGACAAGCAATATACAATGGTCTTTCATCCACTTTCAAAGCTTCTTCGATAATAAATCTGGCGCCCTCTGATTCTACCGGAGTCTGCTCGTCTTCCATTCCCTTTGAAGCGCCCAGAGCTACCGGATATTCTCCTTCTATCCCCATCAGCTCCATCATCCTGATTACTTCATCATAGCTTGCTTTTGCAGTATTCTCCTCTCCGTATTCCTGGGGATTTTTACAAAAATGTCCCGCTACGATTCCCCGCACATCAAACTTGGGAGTCATCAGATGGTGTGCAAGCGCAAACTGATCATCCGCCTCATTTTTACAATCCGTATGAACAATCACTCTTATTTTTTTATTTTCCGGTACTTGATATGCATACTTCCACATACTCTTCTCCTCCTTATCTTTTCCGCTTTCAAAACAGATTTTCTATCCTTTATTCTGCAGTTTGTTCTGCCAGTTTTTTTCTCCGCTCTTTCAATTCACGTTCCATCTGGTCGTACTGTTTATCCAGATCATAGAAATACATCACAACAATACTTACGATATTTGCAATAATCGGAAGAATAACAAATGCAAATAGAATTGCCATATTCGCTTTTGATGACTGCACTGCCACCGTTCCGTCATAAGCTCCCCATGCAAGCAAACCTGCTACAATCGCACTCGCACATGCACTGGAAACTTTATTGGAAAATCCATTGACTGCCATCTGTGTTCCTGCAAGATTCCTTCCGCTCTGCCATTCTCCATAATCTGCCACATCTGCCAGCATAGAAAAATACATGTTGGAACGAAATCCCATTCCGAATCCCATCAGTCCCACTCCCAGGAATACAATCGCCACATTGCTGCCGCCTATCCAGATGATCAAAGACCCCAAAATCTGAATCAAAGTTCCCACAATCGAGATATTTCTTTTACTATATTTTGCATTGAAACGTGCTGCGATCAACATGGAAAAAATCGGAACAATCGTTGTGATCGTCACTGCCACAGAAGTCAGCATCTCATTTCCCACAATATATTTGAAGTAATATGCAATTGCTGCAAACATACCAAGATATCCCAAAAATAAAAAGAACGTATAGGTAATCATTAACATATATGGTTTGTTTTTTATCAGATATCCAATGTCTTTGATAATACTTGTTTTTTGATTTGTTCTTGGCGGCAAATTGATTTCACGAATACTTGCCACACAGATCAGCATGATCAAAAACACCATGATTCCAAACACAATATTTGTATTTCTATATCCCAGCGCCTGATTTCCATGTCCCAGTTTTTCAATCAGCCACAATGCCATAGATGCAGATGTCAAAGATCCAAGATTCGAGAAAATTGTTCTTGTAGTGGCAATTTTAGTACGTTCCGTGGCATCTGCACTCAAAGTCGGCAAAATGGACCCCATCGGAATATTTACCAGCGTATATCCAAAAGAAAAAATAATATATGTAATATACGCCCATGCCAGTTTTCCACCTGTTGAAAAATCAGGTGTCGTAAATACCAGTACCATTCCAACCGCAAGTACCGGAGCCCCTGCCAGCATCCAAGGTCGGTTTCGTCCCATTTTAGTGTTGGTCCGATCAACCAGCGCCCCAACCATATAATCTGTAAATGCATCAATAAACTTTGTGATCAAAAACATAAACGCAGCACTTGCCGCCGGTATTCCTGCCACATCGGTATAAAAAATAAGCAGATATGTGTTTACCATTAAATACGCCAGATTACAGGCATAGTCTGAAATACCAAACCCAATCCTCTGACGCCAGATAAATTTTTTACTGTTTGTTCCTGTTTCTTTCATCATCACTACATTTCAGTCCTTTCCACTGTTCTTTCCTGTATGACCGGCCGGTTCATTTGATGATGCTATCATATCTGCTTTCCTCTTTTTTCTATATCATATTTCTGCTTTATTTATTATATTTCCATCATTTTTATTAAATTTCTTCTCTTGAAACAAATTCCGGACTTTTATAATAGTCCCTGTACTGCTTCGGCGTCATATTTTTATACACCTTAAATACCTTTCCAAAGTGGCTCTGAGAGGAAAAACACAGATACTCGCTGATCTCTGTTAGAGATGCTTCGGAATATTTGAGCAAGTTTTCTGCTCTTTCAATCCGCATGTGCATACTATATTTCTGAATACTCTCTCCCGTTTCTTTTTTAAATATCCTGGATAAATGGCTTTCACTGACTCCCAGCGCCTCCGCAATATCCGGTATACAAATTTTCTGATGATAATATTTTCGTATATATTCCTTACACTGCTCCGTATACCTTGAGTTTGCTCTTTTTTCTCTTTCTTCTACGACCAGTTTTGCAAAATCATACAAACTCCTTTTCCTATATTCAAAAATTTCTGTCATTCTTTTGCACTGGTCTATCTTATTGATATAAAGATCACTGAGCTTATACGCTTTGGCAGGAGCTGCCCCACCTTCGATTGCTGCTCTTGTTGCCAACGTAATCGAACAAATCCCCAGATTTCTTTCGTTTCGGATTTCATTTTCCGAGAGCTTTCCCGCAGTACTTGCCAATAATTCTACTGCCCCTACTACCTCCTCCAGATTTCCCTCACGAATATAATCCATCGTTTTTACTTCTTCCTGATAAGTATGATGATATATATCCTCTGTATCTATTCTTACATCCGCTTCAAGTCCAATCTCCTGTTTCTCGATCAGACCATTCGCATCCAAAATTTCTTCATCTTCGTATTTCTCCTCAATTTTTATATAAGATAAAAGCTCCAATAAAGCTAACAGATTCTGCAGTTTTAGTTTGGGCGGACACTGTTCATTTTCTATCTGATAAGCTTTACAGTATCGGTGTATCTCTACATAAGACATATCCTCAATACAGATTGGTCCCAGCAGAAGCATCTTCGTCATTTTTTCTCTCATCCCACAAAAAATCACTTTATTCTCATCCTGATAAATCACCGGTGTTTTCTGGTTCATGATTCGATTTTTCAGAAGTTCGCGAAGTTCTTCTGATAATATCAGTGGATTGCTTTGCTCTGCTAATACCCCATAACAACTGATTTCATCCGTTTCACAATCCCATTCAAAAATTTTTATATTTGTCATAATGCTGATCTTCGTATATAAATACTCCATTTTCTTATCCTCTCAATCTAAAAAGCCATTTCGTTTCCGAAATGGCTTACAAGAATCTTCACATTTAAATTCTCAGAAATTTATTTTGACTCTTTCATAGATTTCACGCGATCCTGGATCGTCTTATTGAAATTCTCAATCTTACGCTCATAAGACGTATTCATATATTTTGACTGCAGCATAAAATCTGCTGTAGAAAGGTTGTTCGCGATCGGAATATCATAAACAACCGCGATTCGAAGCAGTGCTTTTACATCTGGATCGTGAGGCTGTGCTTCCAGAGGATCCCATAAAAAAATCATAAAATCGATCTGTCCTTCCACGATCTTTGCTCCGATCTGCTGGTCTCCTCCGAGAGGACCGCTGCAGTATCCTTTCACAGGAAGTCCCGTACGCTCTGAGATCAGTTTTGCCGTTGTTCCTGTTCCGCACAGGAAATGTCCTTTCAAAATCTCTTTATTTCTGTCACACCAGTCTACAAGTTCTTTCTTTTTTCCATCATGAGCAACCAGCGCAATGTGCTTTGCCTTGCCGATTTCCATGGTCACAAAATTATCATTCAGCATCTTTTTTCCTCCTGTCTTTTTCCTTCACTGTGCAGCTTCATCCGTCTACGCCATCTGTTCCATGGAATCAAAACGGATGGCTGCGATCAGACCGATTATCACAGTTACTATCATACTATAAATCAGAGCGATTGGAAAGACTAAATCCATACTTATAAAGATTCCTGCCAGCGCTGCGGCCATCACCCCGATTCCCAGCACGAACATCTGGAAAAAAGCTCTCACCACATCCTGTCCGGTACGTCCAAGCACATCTCCCACCACGCACTGTGCCAGCACCTTACTGTACATCCGGTTCGCCTGAAGTATCGTGTAGATCAGGATTCCCAGGATTACTTCCAGCAC
>OISK01000282.1_pt1 | contig 9581 bp, 5 predicted proteins | sample 1586521 | NCBI WGS metagenome assembly OISK01 (sample SAMN02675046, study PRJEB24791) | human gut metagenome, SKBSTL021 | isolation source: stool | host: Homo sapiens | place: USA
TTGGGATTTCACCCGGTATACGCCGCATGTCGTGCTCGTGGCATTAGGGCAGAACGATGCGCATCCGCATGATTTCATGGCGTCGGATTACGCGGGTGAAGCGGCCCGGCACTGGCGTACGCGCTACGTCGATTTCATACATGCCCTACGTGCGAGGTATCCGAAGGCGCTGATTGTGCTCGCCACCACGATTCTGGTGCACGACCCGGCATGGGACCGTGCGATTGACGAAGTGTGCGAGACGGTACGTTCCGAAGGCGACATCCGCGTAAAGCATTTCCTTTACTCCCGCAACGCCTCCGGCACCCACGGCCATCCACGCATCCCCGAGGACGAGGAGATGGCCGGCGAGCTGGTCGCCTACCTGGAGTCCTTCGGCCCGGATGTATGGGAGTGACGTGCGGGACCGAACACCGATGTGATTCCGGCAGCAACCGGGCGATCGGCTACCGTCCTACCTTCAGTCCTCGCGGTCGGTGAGATCCAAACGGAACGGCTGGGCGGGCAGGTCGTCGCTGTTGAACAGCGGCGCCGGCCCCCAACTGTGCCAGGCGTACCGCAACGCCACCGGCTTGGGGACCTCGGAGGTTGCCAACGTAATCGTACCGATGCTGCGGCTGTTGATCGGGATGCCGAATTCCGTAGCGTTGTAGTCGACCACGTTGATCTTCGCATTGACCAGATCTTCGATATCGCAATCCACGAAAATCGCTGCCGTCGCCGGATGGAACATACCGTCGACACCGGCCAGCTCAAAACCGGAACGCTCGGCGTTGCGTACCAGGGAAGGCAATTGGTCGACGAAATCATCATCGGTATCATCCGGTGTGACGCCCTCGAAATGCAGACCGTGCGCATACCGGAAGAACAGGCAGACATGGCCGTTCTCACCGCAACGGAATCCCAACACCGTGGGACCGTACACCGGCACGTCGTCAAGACCGTAGATCTGCCGCAACGCGCACTCCGCCAGGCGTTCGCCCGGCGTGCGTTTGTCGGTCGGATGCACGTTGTCGAATTCTCCGCAGTCAATGGTGCAGATGGCGTACACATTGTCGATGGTCCGCGCCGCATCCCACTGGGCCTCGCGCAACACCGGCCAGAGCATCGGATCGGTGCCCGCGTCGGCATGGCCCTTATCGATCCACTGCGGCAGTTGCACGATGAGGAACGGTAGATTCTCGCTCCACAACGCGCGCCATTCACCGATCATCATGCCAAGCAACTCACGGTAGGATTCGCAGTACGGTTCATCCTCCTCGCCCTGGTACCACAGGAATCCCGCCAGCGAATACGGCACGACGCGTTCGAGCATGGCATGGAACGGACCCGTCGGACGCCACTGCGAGGTCGGCGTGACCGGCGGCGGCCATGGGCATTCGCCATATCGTTGGTTCAACGTATCCCAAGTGACATCCGGATCCGCTTCGCGCGCGGCTGCGATCGAAGCGTTCCAAGTGTCGAAACGTTCCTGCCAAGCGGAGGTCTCCAGATCGAACTGCGCCTGCGTCTTGCCCGCGATTGCTTCGTTGAATCGGGTAAGATAGCCCTGCCCCGCTTCACTGGATCGCAGGGCGTCTTCGCTCATCCAACAGCTGATCGACGTACCGCCGATATAGCAGTCGATAATGCCGATCGGCAGATCGGGATCAAGCTCGTCACGCAGCTTGCGTGCGAAATAGTAGGCGACGGCACTCATCACACCACTGTTTTCCGGAGAGGACTCCTGCCAGCCGGAGGCATTCTCGGCATTGCGATCGATCACACCGGTTTTCGGCACATTATAGAAGCGCAGCAGCGGATCGGTGCAGTCCTCGAGCTCCGCATCGGCATCATCGCTGTTGCGCAACTCAAGTTCCATATTGCTTTGGCCTCCGGCCAGCCAGACCTCGCCGATAAGCACATCATGGAACTCGATTGAGTCGTTGCCCGCGGTCACACGCAGTGTGTACGGGCCGCCTTCGGACTGGGCCGGCAGCATGATGCGCCAGTAGGAGAAGCCATGCCTGACCTCCATCGAAGCGTAGGCGTGCGCCTGAGCCACAGGGGAACCGTCAGGCGTACAGATCGCCGCCGTAACCTCAAGGCCGGCACAATCGGCATTCAACGCGCCGAACACCACGATCGGCTTATTGCGTTGCAACACCATGTGCGAGGCGAAAATCGGAGCGACGTACAGCACTCCGGATGCGGTACGGTTTTCCGCCGGCTCAGCCGAGGTCATCATGTCGGAACCGGGTGCGGGACCAGTCGCTGTAACCATAGCTTCTCTTCCTATCGAATCGTCCTATGCACAAATCGTAGGCGAAAACTCATAAAAAATCCGGCAATCAATCATCTGGCGAGTGTCCTGCCAACGCGGCGTTACCACCTATCATCCCCTCGAAGTGACCGCGTGCACGCCACCGAATCGTACGCGGCACAACGTTATGCCGCCCCTCCTGCGTCTGCTTCCATTGGCATAGGGTTGGGATGCCATGCAAAAAGGCGACCACTCCGAGTGAGGGTGGTCGCCTTTCATCGATTGCCGGTCAGCCGGTTTCAGTCAGCCGATCCGCGGATGCTCACTGCACCTGAGAACGGGCGATCTTGCCGGTGAAGGTAGCCATATCGGCGTCGTCGTCCTGGCCGTTGTTCCAGGAGAACATGGCGCGCAGCTTCGGGCCGACGGTCTCGATGCGAACGTTGCCGTACTCCTCCTGCAGCTCCTTGAACTTCGGAGCGCCGGCATCCTGATCGTCGATGAACTCCTTGGCGAAGGAGCCGTCCTGGATGCGGCCCAGGTGGTACTGCATGCGCTTGCGGCAGTCCTCGTTGATGACGGTGTTGGTGTAATCGCCGTACTGGGCGGTGTCGGAGCAGGACCAACGGGCCTTGTTCAGGCCACCCTCGTTGGCCAGATCGATCAGCATCTTGAGCTCGTGGAACACCTCGAAGTAGGCAATCTCCGGCTGATAGCCGGCCTCGGTCAGCACGTCGAAGCCCATGTCGCACAGGTGGTTGATGCCACCCATGAGCACATCCTGCTCGCCGAACAGATCGGTCTCGGTCTCCTCGGTGAAGGTGGTCTTGATGGCGCCGGCGCGCAGGGCACCGAGGGCCTTGGCATAGGCGAGGCACAGATTCCAGGTCTTGCCATCCGGATCCTGCTCGACGGCCACCACGACCGGGACGCCACGGCCGTTGGCGTACTCACGGCGCACGATGTGGCCCGGGCCCTTCGGCGCGACCATGAACACCGGGTGATCCTCGCTCGGCTTGATGTAGCCGTAGTGGATGTTGAAGCCGTGGGCGAAGGCGATGGCCGCGCCCGGCTTGATGTTCGGCTCGATGTCGTTGGCCCAGATGGTGCGCTGGTACTGATCCGGAGCCAGGATCATGATGATGTCGGCCTCAGCGGCGGCTTCCGGAACGGACTTGACTTCCAGGCCCTGCTCCTTGGCCTGCTCGACGGACTTGGAGGTCGGACGCAGGCCGACGACCACGTCGACACCGGAGTCACGCAGGTTCAGCGCATGGGCGTGGCCCTGGGAACCGTAACCGATGATGGCAACCTTCTTGCCATCGAGGACGGAGAGATCGCCGTCGTTCTCGTACCAGATTTGTGCAGCCATTGTATTGGCACTCCTTTTATCGTAGTGGGGTGAACGCCACCAAAGCGTTCGGGTTTCTACCATTCGCAGATATGAAATTCGTGTTTTCGTGCATGGATTTTGTCCTGCAAACTGGGGTCTATCCTACCCGAGCGCACTCCTAAACCGCCACTCAGTCCAAAAGGTGAGCCATAGCACCGAAAAATCACCGAGTCAAGAGCCGAAAATCGAAAAACCGCCACCCGTATCGGAACGGATGGCGGTTTCGTATCTCAGCCAAATCAGGCTGAGAACCAGTCAGCGATCAACTTGCGTCAAGCGGCGCGACGGCTCACTGCACCTGAGTGCGGGCGATCTTACCGTTGAAGGACTCAGCCATATCGGCATCGGCGTCCACTTGGTTGTTCCAGGAGAACATGGCGCGCAGCTTCGGGCCGACGGTCTCCAGATGCGGGTGGCTGTACTCCTCCTGCAGCTGCTTGAACTTCGGCGCACCGGCGGCCTGGTCATCCATGAACTCCTTGGCGAAGGAGCCGTCCTGAATGCGCTTGAGCTGATACTGCATGCGCTTCTTGGTCTCCTCGGTGATCACGGTGGAGGTGTAGTCGCCGTACTGGGCGGTGTCGGAGCAGGACCAACGGGCCTTGTTCAGGCCACCCTCGTTGGCCAGATCGATCAGCATCTTGAGCTCGTGGAACACCTCGAAGTAGGCAATCTCCGGCTGATAGCCGGCCTCGGTCAGCACGTCGAAGCCCATGTCGCACAGGTGGTTGATGCCACCCATGAGCACATCCTGCTCGCCGAACAGATCGGTCTCGGTCTCCTCGGTGAAGGTGGTCTTGATGGCGCCGGCGCGCAGGGCACCGAGGGCCTTGGCATAGGCGAGGCACAGATTCCAGGTCTTGCCATCCGGATCCTGCTCGACGGCCACCACGACCGGGACGCCACGGCCGTTGGCGTACTCACGGCGCACGATGTGGCCCGGGCCCTTCGGCGCGACCATGAACACCGGGTGATCCTCGCTCGGCTTGATGTAGCCGTAGTGGATGTTGAAGCCGTGGGCGAAGGCGATGGCCGCGCCCGGCTTGATGTTCGGCTCGATGTCGTTGGCCCAGATGGTGCGCTGGTACTGATCCGGAGCCAGGATCATGATGATGTCGGCCTCAGCGGCGGCTTCCGGAACGGACTTGACTTCCAGGCCCTGCTCCTTGGCCTGCTCGACGGACTTGGAGGTCGGACGCAGGCCGACGACCACGTCGACACCGGAGTCACGCAGGTTCAGCGCATGGGCGTGGCCCTGGGAACCGTAACCGATAACGGCCACCTTCTTGCCATCGAACACGGACAGATCGGCGTCCTTTTCGTACCAGATAGTTGCTGCCATGATTGGCGCTCCTTTTATGTTTTTCGTGATTGCGGGATGGAAAGTCTTCCCGGATTGTTCGCAATGTTCTTCTGTTGTTCGGTTGTTGCGGCGGCTTGCGATTCCTAGGATGTTGCTCCCCCGGATTGTGTCCGCGGAACTCGCCCCGCCTCTCCTGCGGAACCGTTCTAGTCCCGCTTTCTTTATGGTGGTTGTCGGCGTTCACATAGTGACTATGTTTTTTGCCGAACGGTTTTTCACGGTGGTATCGGCACCCTTACTTGGTGAAATCGACGTCCTTCGTCTCCCTGCAGCTCAACACGGCGACAAGGCAGCACAAGGCCATCACGCCAAGGTACAGGCCCACGGAGTGCACGCCCCAGTGGTGGGACAGCCAGGTGGCGATGGTCGGCACGAACGCCGCGCCGACGATGGCGGCCAGGTTGTAGCCGATGCCAGAGCCGGAGTAACGCACATTGGCGTCGAACAGCTCGGGCAGGAAGGCGCCGATCGGGCCGAATGCCGTGCCCATCAGCGCGAAGCCGATGCACAGGAAGGCGAGGTTGGCCACGAAGTTGCGCTGTCCGACGACCGCGGAATCAAGCAGGAACGGGAACAGCAGCGCGAAGGCCACGAGGCAGCAGGACGAGATGACGATCACGCGCCTGCGGCCGAACCTGTCGGCGTTCACGCAGGAGATCATGATGAATGCGGCGAATACGCACACGGCCACCATCAGCATGAACAGATATTCCTGATTGGTGAAGCCGAGGTCGCCACCGCCGTCTTCCACGCTCTTGGTGCCCCATGCGAGCGACCAGGTCGCCAGCGTGTAGAACAGCGTATAGGTGACGGCCACCAGGAACGTGGCCTGGATGACCTGCTTCCAGCTCTTCCTGAAGACTTCGGTAAGCGGCGACTTGACGACCTTCTTCTGCTCCTGCGCCATGCGGAAGATCGGAGTCTCCTCCATCTGCACGCGCACGACCAAGCCGACGATCACCAGCACTGCCGACAGCAGGAACGGCACACGCCAGCCCCAAGAGAGCATGGCCTGGTCATCATTGAAGGTTTCCAGCAGGAAGTAGGTGCCGTTCGACAGGAAGAAGCCGATCGGGGCGCCCAACTCCGGGAAGGAGCCGTAGAGTGCGCGCTTGTCTTCCGGAGCGTTCTCGGTGGCGACCAGAGCCGCTCCGGACCATTCGCCGCCCAGACCGATGCCCTGTACGAAGCGGCACAGACACAGCACGGCCACCGCAACGACGCCCCACTGGTCGTACGTCGGCAGGCATCCGATCAGAAAGGTTGCAATGCCCATGGTGAGCAGAGAGACCACCAACGTGGTCTTACGTCCCATACGGTCACCGAAATGGCCGAACACCAGCGAGCCCAGCGGGCGGGCGATGAACGCGATGGCGAAAGTCAGCAGGCTGGCCAGCAACGCCACGGTCGGGTTGGCGGTGTCTCCGAAGAAGACCTTCGGAAAATAGTTTGCAGCGGCGGTGCCGTATGCGTAGAAGTCGTAGAACTCGATGGCGGTACCGACCATGGAGGCGGCGATTACGGTCTTGACCGAATCGCGCACCATCGCCTGTGCTTTGCCGGCAGCTGTCTCGACTGCACTCATTGATGTACTCCTGTACGTCTCACGCGTTACCGACTCCCAACTTGCGCCGATAACGCTGCTCGTTCTGTTGCCGGCTTCAATCCACTCCGTTGCCTTCACGCCTTATGGGCGGCAACGCAAAAGGCCCCGCTTCATGCAGGGCCTTCAACGTGTGTTTCGCGCGCTTCAAACCCTGCCTCCGCTGGCGAGGGATTGAAGCTGTATTGCTCGAATCAGTCCGCCAACGAAAGCGGAATAATAATTCGTGCGGACAGCAGTACGCGTGCAACCATTCCGTTCATCATGGCGGACCTCCTTTCGCAAAGTCTTGACGTTCGGCGAGCGCTTCGCTCGAACTAAGCGGTAAACATAAGCGCGCCCACTCGCCCTCTCCACCAAAGGTTCACTATGTGGACGCGTACAATCACTTCAGCAGCATCGTCAGCACGCCGGCCAGCAGCATGAAGCCGATGGCGACGCCGAACAGCGGCAGGTACGCCGCAAGTGCGGTAATCGCAAGCGCACCTGCGATGACGCCAAGCAGCGAGCCGAGCGTATTGGCCACGCTGAAGGCCGCCAGGGAACGGCCGACGGAGCGTACATCCGGCAGAGTCGCCAGATTGAGGCTTTGGCTGGTACCGTCGTACATCGCATAGGCGAAACCGGCGATCAGTGCGTACAGGCCGACGCCGAACAGTTTGTCGGCCATCATGCACGGAGCTGCGGCGCCAATCACGAACAGCATGCAGGAGATGACGGCGGGAACACGGGCGTCTTCGAAGGCACGGGCGATCGGACCGAGCAGTAGCACGGCCATCAGCGAACCGACGAAAGCGGCGACGGCCATCAACGCCACGACCGCACCGGCACCGGTCAGGCCGTAGCCGGACAGCCCGTCGGCGTCGAGATCGAATGCCGCGAGATACCACTGGTATACGGCAATCAGCGTGGTGGCGGCGACGGCCAGCATGCGTGCGATGAAGGCGACGGCGAATTTCGGCGCATGCTTCGGAGGCCGGTACTGCGAGAAGAACGAGCCCTTGCGCACGCTCTCGCGCGGCATGTAGGTGCTGGAGCCTTCGCGCGGCAGTACGAGCAACGTGACGATGCCGGCCACGATGAACCAGATGGCGAACAGCATGATGCCCGAGCGTGTGGTGCCATCCCAGCCGGATTCAGCGGGATGCATGGTGCGGTAGACGGCCACGAGAATGCCGAGCAACTGGCCGAGCGCAAGCCCCATGCCATGCCAGGAATCGGCGCGGTCGCGGAACTTGTCGGGCACGCGTTCGCCGAATGCCGCGGCCAGAGGCATGGCGATCATGGCATAGCCGATTTGCATGAGCAGCCAGAACACGATGACGAGCTGCAGGAGGTCGCATACCGACAGTATCGCCAGTGAAGCGGCGCTCAGGAGCGCTCCGCCGATGATCCATGGGGTGCGGCGGCCGAGCGGACCGAAGGTATGGTCTGAGCCGACTGCGATCCAGGCGTTCATGAAGAAGCTCAGCACCATGCCGAGCGCCATGGTCAGGGCGAGGCCGGCAACACGCCCGTCGCCGACCAGCTGGTCGATGCGCTGCGGGATGAGCACGACGTCAAGTGCGGCAATCGGTGCGGCGAACAGCAGTGAGCCGAGCGCGAAGCCCGCAGTGAGGCGGTTGACCTGCAATGCGTTCGGCCTGCTGCCGTCGGGGGCGGTCATCGGGTCGCGCAGATCAAGGAAGGAGGATTCCAGATTCGGCACGGCCGCATCGAGATGCGCGGCCGCGGTCAGCGGTGAGCCGCCTTCCGCGAGGCGGGCGGCCTGCACTTCCGGGCGTTCGTTGGAGGCTTCCGGCACACGTGGACGCTGCTGCACGGCCAGACGCTTCAGGGCGGCCTTGGCTTCCGGGGTCAGCGTCTTCTCGTAATCGGGTCGATCGTCGATGCCGGGACGGATGAATACCTGACCGGGCAACGGCTGCGGAGTGGGCATGGTTTCGTTCTGGTTATCGTCAGTCATGGAAAGTCTTCTCTCAGGGGCATATACGCCGATCGCCCGGACACACTGCGTCGGTGCGTTCGGGCGATCGTTTGCGAGAGAAACTATATCAACATGCTGAGAATAATCTCATTTCACATTCTTGATGCGCATGATCAGGAAGGCGGCGATGAGCACGATGACGATGGCCACGCCGAAGACCACGGTGTAGGCGACGACCGGGGTCTTGGAGACGCCCATCACGGCTTTCACGATCACGACGAGAATCGAGGTCATGCCTGAGCCGATCACGGTGGAGAGCGTATTGGCGAGATTCAGGATGCCGAGATCCTTGCCCGCTTCCTCCGGATTCGGCAGCACGGAGACGTTCAGCGCCTGATCGATGGCGTTATAGATGCCGTAGCCGAGTCCGGCGATGCCCGCGAACAGCAGCATGCCGGTGGCGGAGCGGAAGAGCATGGGCATCAGCGCACCGACGGCGAACAGGCAGCTGGCCAAGGCGACCGGCACTTTGCGCATGCCGATTTTGTCGGTGATCGGACCTGCTGCGACGGCGGCAATCAGGGAGACCACCAGCGTGATGACGGCCATGGTGGCGATAAGCTCCGCCGCCTTGACGTTGGCGCCGGGATCGCCGGCGAACACGTAATCCTGCGCAATGTACAGCTGGTAGGTGTTGATCATCCAGTAGCCGCCCATCATCATGGTGCGGCCGGCGAGCGCGTAGTAGAAGTCGGGCGCGTTCTTCGGCGGACGGAAGCTCATGAGCATGGACCTGACGTTGAGTTCGCCACGGGCCTCGTCGCGATTGGATTTCTCGCGGGGCCAGATGAGCACCACGACGATGCCGGTGAGGCTGAAGATGGCCATGCCCATCATCCAACCGCCGAAGATGCCGGCCTCGCCCTGCTTGAGCAGCTGTGCGCCGACGAAGGAGCCGAGGGTCTGCCCGACGGCGATGCCCGCGCCGTAGAAACCGGAGACGGTGCCGCGGAACTTGTCGGGCACGCGGTCGGACATGGTGGCCACGTATGG
>OISK01000300.1_pt1 | contig 9311 bp, 9 predicted proteins | sample 1586521 | NCBI WGS metagenome assembly OISK01 (sample SAMN02675046, study PRJEB24791) | human gut metagenome, SKBSTL021 | isolation source: stool | host: Homo sapiens | place: USA
CAGAACAGAGAAAATTGGTTACATTTAATTTGTACTTTTTCTTGACATAGGACCAACAAGTATACAGCAGTTCTATGCGGCTGAGTTTTCGGATATTTGCTGCTATCATCATAGAATCCATTCTTTTGATTCTTGGATTGATATCCATGAGTTTGGCGATATTTGTTCCGAGGCCTGTCATACAGTCATGAAGCAGGTCTACACCATAAACTGACTCATAATCATAACAGCGTTTGCGAAAGCGTGAAAGGGTTTTGTCACTCATTGGCTGTTCGTCAAAACTCGTTGTATGAAGAGCATACTGATAACGTGGATCCAGCATAAGATTTTCAACAACTTCATCATCTGAGATTCCAAAGATTTCTTTGATGATCAGGGCACCAATGCACACATTTACAGGTGTATTTGGTCTTGAAGCACTGGATGAATACAGAACGCGGAATGGTTCTTCGTTGATTGCAGGAAATATATCTTCTGCAAAAACCTTTGCCCATGAACGTTCCAGAGCTTTCTGCTCACGAGACGTAAGCCCTCCGAAACTGTCAGTAAAAGATAATTGTTGATACGAATTCGTTCTGAATGCCATAAAATTTCACCGCCTTAGATTGATATATATAGTATGCCACATTTAGGCAAAGCTGAGGGAATTGTGTAAAATTTTCAAGGTACTATAGTAGGGCTTTTGACCCTAACATCATGTAAAAGCTAGAAAAAATTTTTCTTCATCATTTTTGTAAATACTGCCACTTCTATTATGCTGATCACTCCTACGATCGACGCTCTATAAAAACCTATTATATATCCTAAGTCGACTACACCTCTTTTCATGCTCCGCATTAATAACATGGCTTCTTGCTTATTCCTATAAAACTCAGACCAGAATTCAAAGTTCGACCACTTATCCGGAATCATATCCAAAGGTACCTTGATCTGGATCACCGTAAATAAAATCATACAAAATAAAATCAAGAGCAGAATCATTTCCCAGATTAGCCATTCCTTATTCTTTTTTAAATAGTACTTTATTCCATGATCAAGCAATCTGTTTTTTCTATTTACAACCGGCTTCCTTGCTGCTTTTTTATACCTTCTGATGGAAAGTAATAATCCAACTCCCAATATCCACGGTACGATAAAATATACGATCTTGATACCATAAAATATCATCTGATAGTCTACCAGTGACCACATCCCTGCCACCTTATCATACGCAGCCTTTGTCTGCTTTGGACTATTTTGAATACAAAGCACAGTAGCCCTGTCCAGAACTATGGAACTGTCCTCTTTCCAAAGTTCATAAACAAACAGTGGAATATCACTGTCAATAATATCTATAACCTCATATTCTCTGGAATTATATTCCAGAATATTTCCCACTACATCTGTTCCGCCAAACAGACGAAACGCCAGTCCCTTACTGATCAGGCAGCCCGTCTTATTCTCAATGTCCATAGCTTTACAATCAGGAAATATCAAATCTGTTCTTCCATATACAGCCATGATTTCCGCTGTTTCCATTCGGTTTAATTCTTTATAGGAAACCCGCCCCCCACTTTCCTGACGCCAGTTTACGAACTGCAGCAGCTCCTCTGACTGTTGGTTCCTCTGATGCACGCTTTCTGCTAATGGATACGTCATACCGTTTTCATCACCCAGACTGATCAGATTCACATAGTCCATCTTGCTGCCAAGCTTTCCCATCTCTATATTTCCCAGTATATAGCTGATCAATAAAAGTAACCCGATTGCTACTGTCAAAATTTTCCTCTTAAAAACTGACTTGTTTTTCATGATGCTTTCCTTTTTACATGCATACCATTCTCTAACATCCGGGAAGTTTTTGTAACAACCTCCTCATCCTGATTCACTCCTGTAATTGCTGCATATTTTTCATTTTTAAACAATAATTCCACATCTCTTTTGTAAACAACCCATTCAGATCCCAGAACAGTCTGTTTCTTCTCCAAAATATTCACATAATATTTTCCTTTTTCCCCAACATTCAATGCCGAGATTGGAATACAGGAATTATACTCCTGCGTAGGAGCCGAAACTTTCAACCCAACAAATGAACCGATTTCCAGGACTCCGGGCGGAACATCTATCGTGGCTGTAATACCTTCTTCTGCACCTTCTGAACTCTCTGCATTTACATTTACACTTGCCTGTACCGCTCCAATGGTCAGTTTTGTCTGCGTATTCTGCGTGGCCGGCAATGTCTCTTTTTTATCCGTCACTTCTACCGACTGCCCTCTCTGAATATAGGATTCATATTCAGATGGAAAGTTTGCTACAATTCTGGCTCCTGCCGATGCATCTGCAAGCCGGACGTCACCGGTTCCAGCTGTCCTGGCACCCACCTGTGCGTCAATTGCAGCAACCACTCCTTTTACAGGCGCTTTGACTTCTCCTTCCTGATCTTTTATCTTCTGTAATTCCCGAAGCTGTATTTCGATTTTTTCCTTTTCCATTTCCATTTGCACAATTCCCGAATTATCATTTGGAACAGAAAGACTTGCTGAATCAATTGCTTTCTGGGCAGCGTAGACTGCATCATCTTTATTTCTTAAGGCTTCCTGATATGCAAAATTCTTTTCTGCCACCTCGCTTTCCAGCTGTTCTTCGGAGAGTTCCGGAAACTGTTCCGGATTTTGGATATACCGGTCATATTTTTCCTTCGCCTGACTTAATTCTTCCTGCGCCCGCTGTATTGCTGCATCACTGTCAGCAACTGCTCTGTCATAATCATTCTTTGCCTGACTAATTTGAAGTTGCTGCGAGTCGATCGTAGACTGCAGGGCATTTTGAGCATTTGCCAACTGCGCTTTATTTAATTCCAATTCCTGACTTTTTTCTTTTATCTGTTTGTCCAATTCTTTCAAATCTAATGTATACAGTACCTGATCCTTTTCGACAGCTTGTCCGACGGTTACAAGTATCGACTGGATGATCTGATTTTCCTTTGCAATCACAGCCACTTCCTGTTTTCCCTCAACAGCTGCTTTTGTTTCAATCACCGGTCCCATCGTTTCCCTTGCAGGCTGTGTTGTTTCCACCGTAGCCATGCTCATGTTGTATGTCACACGGGAAAGAATCGTGAATAATATCATCACTATAAAAAATCCTACAGATATCTTTACAAGCTTTCCTTTCATTCTTCTACTCCTTAATTCCTAAAGATGCTATTCCCTGCTCAAGATACTCATGACCTGCAAAAAAGACAAGTGCTGCAGGAATTAAAGTGATTACTGAAACTGCAAATGCAAAACCTGCATTTTCCACTCCGATTGCAGGGAGAAATAATGAGAGTGGCCATTTTGTCTTATCATTCAAAAAAGTCATTGGCTGTTCTATCAAATTCCAATATTCTAAGAACTCCAGAACAAGAGCTGCGATGATTCCGCTCTTTCCAAGCGGTATTCCGATCTTTAGAAAAACATCCCATTCTCTTGCGCCATCTATTCTTGCAGCTTCCAGCAGGGCCGGTGGGATTCCTCTAAAGAAATTAAACATAATAAACACGGGAAATGTTGAAAATATTCCCGGCAGGATCAGGGAACCCAGTGTATCCAAAAGCTTTAATTGTTTCAGAACCAGATAATTAGACAGCATTGTTACCTGAAACGGCATCATCATCAAAATGATATAAAGAAAAAATATACTTTTTTTAAACTTGAATTTGAATACTGCAAATCCCCATGCTGCCGGAATTGCAATGATACATTGTCCCACCAGTGTTCCCAGCACTACTTTTATTGAGTTCCAGAACATAACAAAATATTCAGGACTGTCTAACAGTACTTCTATATAATGTTTTAATGTTGGATTTTGTGGGAGAAAGCTCCATCCGGCATACCCTGTTGCTTCTCCCAGGACAGGTCCCAGGTTTTCAGCCAGCTCACCTTTCCCCATAAAGGAACCTGCCAGAAGAAAGAGAACCGGATAACAAAAAACGAATGCCAGGATCACCAGTCCAGTTTTTATAAGTATCTTTAATATCCTGCTTCTTCTATTCATCCATCTGCCCCCATCCCTTCCAAAATCCCCATATTAATACGACAAAAATAGCAGTATTTATTACTGCACCTACTGCCAGTTTATCCAGTGACAAATCCCGAAACCAGTTATTAAACAAATGCTGCATCATGTAAATACTCTGATCCGGATAATCCCCGGCAACCAAATAAGCTTCCCGATATACCTTAAAGGAGTTGATAAGCGAAATTACCGTAATCGCAAAAAAAGACGGCAGAAGATTCGGAAGAGTAATATGTAGAAAACACGTTACCTCTCCCGAACCGTCAATTTTTGCAGCTTCATAAATTTCTTTTGGAATGGCTGCCTATAATGGTATCGTAATTTAAGACACTTTCCGAGACATTTTATAATGAATCTGATATACTGTAACCAATACAGAAAGAAGGATTATTATTATGTCACGAACAAGAAGAAATTTCTCTGCAAAATTCAAATCTGAGCTTGTTATTGAACTGCTCAGGGGAGAAAAAGACTTAAATACAATTGCTGCTGAAAATAACATTCAACCAAATCTTCTCCGTAATTGGAAGAAGGAATTCCTTGATAAAGCTTCCGTTGTCTTTGACGATACACGAGAAGAGAACCTGAAAGAGAAGCTGGCTTCAGAACGCAGGGAAAAAGCTGAATACGCAAAAAAAGTTGGGCAACTCACCATGCAGGTGGATTGGTTGAAAAAAAAATCTGAAGAAACACTTGGACCTGACTACGAGAGTAAATTTAGTCCGAAACCTTTTGAAGACTAAAGAGCTCCCGGTCAAAACAGGTGCCAGATTGCTTGATATTAATCGCACCAGCATATATTATAATGGAACTCCTGTTTCTCAGGAAGAACTGGACTGTAAGACCATTATAGACCGTTTACACACGGATAATCCGGCATGGGGTGCCCGTCAGATGTCTTCACAACTGAAAATGCGTGGCCATAAAGTCGGCCGCCGCAAAGCACGCCGCTACATGACAGAAATGGGGATTAATCCTATCTATCCCAAAATGAACCTTTCTAAGCGTATGCAACAGGCAAAAGTCTGCCCGTATCTGCTTCGCAATGCCGTTATCGACCGTCCAAATCAGGCATGGTCAATCGACATCACTTATATCCCCATCAAGCGTGGATTCCTGTATCTGACAGCTGTAATCGACTGGTATAGCCGCTGTATTGTAGGCTGGGAAGTTGATGATACCCTGGATACCAGAATGGTTATCAATGCATTGAAAAAAGCGTTTAAAACAGCAAAACCAGTTATCCTAAATTCTGATCAGGGATGTCAGTTTACAAGCAACGAATATATGAATTTCCTCAAGGAGAACCAGATTCGTCAGAGCATGGATGGAAAAAGCCGTTGGGCAGATAATATTATGATTGAAAGATGGTTTCGTAGTTTTAAGTACGAGGAAGCATATCTGACTCAGTATGCCAATATCCGTGAAGCACGGAAAGCGATTGGGAAATATATTCATACCTACAATTTTGAACGTTGTCATTCTGCCATTAACAATCAAACTCCGGCATCCTATTATTATCCGGTACTTTTGATTGAGTATGCAGCTTAAGGGGGACATTCTTCCCCTTTTCAACTACATATATCTGTTCATTATAAAAAGATTAAATTTGTGTCTTGACAACTGAACCACTATATGAAACAAATAATGCCAAAAAGAAACATAACATGTGAAAAAAATAAAATTTTCCGATTGATTGTAAATAATATGCCTATACTCCAAATACTAATTTGCATCACCACTCGTTGCCACTTTAAAAGCTGAGTCTTTTCAATACATGTAGCATATAAAAACTGATAGTACATCCATATTTCCCACAAGGATAAAAACAAAAATAACACTTTTCCTGTAAATGCTTGCAGCATCTATCTACCTCCCCAATATTTCGCAATATCTAATTTCACCTCTTTTAACCGATATCGACTAATGGAAAGTTGGCTCTGATCACTTAAGAATAATTTATTTCCTTCCAATTTCAAAATGTGTTTGGCATTCACAAGGTATGCACGCTCTATCTTTAAGAACCCATTTTCTTCTAAAAGTTCCCAAACCTGATTTAAAGAAATACGCTCCTTATATTCTCCTTCTGTCGTCACATAATACACATATTTTGTTTCTTTCCCTTTATATACATATATAATATCTCTAAAGTATATTTTCTTTTGTATCCCATTTGTTCCTATAACGCGGAATTGTGCATACTCATGTTGTATTTGATTTAATAATTTACGTGTAATCTGCGGCAAGCGTATTTCCATATCCTCTTTTAATATATATTGATACGCACTAATCTTATAGCTTTCCACTGCATATTCCATATACGCAGTAATATAGATGATATAAAGATTCGGCATATCCTTTTGTAACCTTTTCCCCAACTCTAGTCCATTCATTTCCAGCATCTGAATATCTGAAAACAGAATATCAAAATGTACTTTTTTCTGTATCTCCTCTAAAAAAGCTTCTGCACAATCGTAGCTTCTGATTTCTACTGGCTCCTGCTCTTTTAAAATTTCCTTTATACATTGATGAATCTTCAATCGCATCATTTCTTCATCATCGACAATTCCTATTCTTATCATATCTATTTTCCTCAAAATATGTAGTATTCTTTCTTATTCACGTCATAAAGAATTGCTTCTTCTTGAATGTATAATTTGAATGTTTTTTCCCATAAATTTTCATTGTCACTTTTGCTAATGATTTTTCCAGAATGATACAGGTATGTCCCTGTATTCTTATTTTTTATATTCCATAAAATGTCATTCACTGCCTCCGACACTTTCATGGAATGTAACTTTGGATTCCACTTTCCTAAGATCTTCCGTATTGCACTTTTATTTAATGTAACTTTTTTTCCAAAATATCGAATGGGAAACACTTCTTCACGGGTTAAACATAAAAGATCAAGAACTGTTTGAAAAATTTCTTCTCCGTCTGCATAAGAAAATCCCAATTCTAAATATGCATACATATGCCAAACAGCTTTTTCTAAATAAGAAAACTCTCGACTCTCTCTATATGTCTCCGTTAGATAAACAATACAATTCAATAGAACTTGTTTACTAGATATGCCTGTACTCTCTGTTCCTGAAAGAACCAGTTTAATGGTCTGAACCTCAGCACCGTTATATAACATTTTACTACAACCTCCTTTATTTCCATAGTATCTTGATATTTCGTATTTGTAAATATATTGCAAATACGTAAATTCATTTCTGTCAATACTATTGCTAAAATGAAAGAAAGAAGCAAAGGAGTGAACCGAATTGAAAAAGGTTCCTCTACCGTTTCGATTGAATATGTTTGTAGTATTGCCAATGCCTTAGATGTAACACCACAGGACATTCTTTGCGATATTTTCGTTACCCCAGAAACAGCTTCTATTTCTGAACAAATAAAGCTTCTTTCTGAAAAACTTCCGCCTGACAAACAGCTACTCCTATTAAACACCTTAGAATTCATAATGATTCAATCGAATTTATTATAACAATATCTTTTTATTTTTTAAGCTATTAACCTTTAATAGTATATTTTTAGACCTTAAATAGAATATTGTATTTAATATTTACATTTTCTCTATGTCTATTAAATACAATATTCCTGTTTCACTTTCAACTACAAATCTCTTATATTATTTCTCAACAAATACGCCCTCTGATAATTCCTCATTTCATCCACTGGCCGGAACATAGATCTTTTGATCTGCTCTTCTGTCAGTCCCTTTTCCAGGCACTCGACAATCATTTCTTTCTGCCCTTGGCTTAGCTGATCCGCATACCGCTCCATACATTCCAAAATACTGCCCGACAGATCATATTTCTGTACCTCTGAAAGTCTTTGCTTTTCCTCCAAATCCTGAAAAAATTTAACATCCTCCGGAACAGATGACTGCGCCATTTCTCCTGTTCGCCTGACAAATTCTTCTCTCTCTTTTCTTGCTTTCATAAACTGTGCTTCAATCTCCTGTTCGGTTGGCTTTGGATACTTTCGGAAATTCAAATATAAAAAGGCTTCCCGATCAATCTCCCGGTAGTAAATTCCCTCTTCTTTTTTCGCCATCTCGTGATAGGCATCCCGCTCTTCCCGATTCAAAAACTGGATCTGCTTTTTCGGTTCCAATGTGAAATATGCTCGCTGTTCTTCATCAAAAATTACTTTCACTGGGTGATGGTATCCCGTCTTCCCTGCCAATTGTTCCATTTGCTTCCACTCCGGGGTCTGAAATGGGATTGCTTTTTCATCAAAAATAGGATACTGACCTTCGATAAAGATCAAACAATGCTTTCGGCTCATTCGTTTGACCGCCGCAGGAGTCATCAGACTTCTTCCCAGTTTCTGGTTTTGAATATTGGAGTTTCCGTGTGCCCCAAATGTCCGCCCATCATTCCGGACATCAATGGTCATCTCCCCCAACAGCTCCGAAATATATTTGTGGGTACTCTTGGCTCCTGGTCCGGATCCCATATAGATTGTGACTGCACAGTTCTCCACAAAAATCTCCCACTTATCCTGTTGAAACAAGGCTTTGATCTGCGCAATGGATTGCAAAATAGGGACAATAGACATATTCCTTCCCCGGATCGTTCCCATCAAAGATTCCGTTTTACTTGGTTTTGGTCCTGCATAAAATTCATCGGCCCACAGTCTGACATGAATGGGCAATGCCCCTCCACATTCATGGTCTGCCGTATGGATCAACACATCAAACATGGTGGTATAAAACATAGAAATCAGAAAATTAAAAGACGGATCGTTGTCCGGCATGACCAGAAACAACGCGGTCTTTTTTCCCGGAATATTCTCTGCCCCAGTTCCCAGACTTCGAATATCCATATCATCGGCCTCTAAAATTCTTTTGATTGCAGGTGTTTCACACAATCGTAACATTGCGTTTACCATCAAAATTACGCAACTGACTGTTTCCTGTGCCTCCATATTTCCCTTTAATTTCCGGTAATCCCGTACCGGTGGATATTCCGGGCCATATCTTCTTGCAAGATCGTCCATTTTTTCCTGTAACCGGGTACTGTTTTCTTCCGATCCTGGCTGCATCTCTAAATTTGCCAATGCTAAAACCCGTGGCAATGTAGCGGCCTGGTACTGTTCCGGATGCTCTTTTTTCTCCCGCTCTTGCCGTAGCCACTCGAAAGAAAATAAAGACATGAGATACAGACTGACTGCCTGATCCCAAAACGGCTCCCCTTTCATTGCATCCGGCGGCTTCACAGACTCCTGCAGATTTGTGATCAATTTGACCAAGCCAACCTCGT